>Ga0099825_1000299_pt1 | contig 47989 bp, 30 predicted proteins | sample SiratroredBW_FD_76838 | JGI IMG/M metagenome (GOLD analysis project Ga0099825, IMG submission 76838) | Root nodule microbial communities of legume samples collected from California, USA - Siratro red BW | ecosystem: Host-associated > Plants > Roots > Nodule | place: USA: California | collected...
AAAAAAAAAAAAAAAAAAAAATAAAAAAAAAAAAAAAAAAAAAACAAAAAAAAAAAAAAAAAAAAAAAAAAAAAAAAAGCTGCCGACACTTATACCCGATCCTGCTGAACTTGTGCAGCCAGTGAGGTTTGGTTCCGAGCCTTCAAACTTTGTTATCCGTTGCTCTTATTTATCCTTCAAGCCTAAGCACTTCTTCTGCATTCACCACACCTTCTCTTTCTTTCCTTCCATGCAAACATAGTGAAAGAAACACAACTCAATTGAATTCTATTGTATGTGTCCTTTCTCATCATTTATCTATATTGAGTGTTGGCATGTTTTGAGTTTCTCACTACTTGTTTGCTTTTGCTGATATATATATACGTACAAATTCAGTGGCACAAGTTCTTAAGATTGTTGTCTGGTTCTACCAGTATCATACAATTCACTCTACATTTGTATTGTATAGTGATTCATGATGTTGTCCACAAAATCTGATTCCGATGTCACAAGCTTAGCTCCTTCTTCACCTTCAAGGTCTCCAAAGCGTCCTGTGTACTATGTGCAAAGTCCTTCAAGGGACTCTCATGATGGAGACAAGTCATCTTCAATGCAGGCTACTCCAATATCGAATAGTCCGATGGAGTCTCCTTCACACCCTTCATTTGGGCGTCACTCTAGGAACTCTTCTGCTAGCCGTTTTTCGGGGATTTTCAGGTCATCTTCTGGGAGGAAAGGAAGTAGGAAGAGAAGTGATAAGGGGTGGCCTGAGTGTGATGTCATTTTGGAAGAAGGTTCTTATCATGAGTTTGAGGATAAGGGCTTCACCAGACGCTTCCAAGCATTAATTGCTGTGTTTACCTTTGTGGTTCTTTTCACTGTGTTTTGCTTGATCATTTGGGGTGCCAGCAGACCTTATAAAGCAGAAGTTAATGTCAAGGTAAGGAAATTTATCAGTCTTGAAGGAGTGAATTTGTGCCACACTTCACTCTTATCTGGTTTTTCTTTTTCTTAATTTGTAGACTAACTCATGATAACTGCTGTTGGGAGCGGAGAAAACTATTACCTAAAAAGTCATTAATAGTATATAAATGATAATTCAGCATCTGTTAGTACTATGACTTGGTTGGTTCTTGATTCCTCTAACCATAGTCTTTAATTGCTGCTGCAGCAGCAGCAATATCAAGTCTATCCATTCTAGAAATGGATTTTCAACCTCAAAAGCTGTATAGTCTAATTAATTGCCAATAAAATGTTTCTTAACCAACCCTTTTAAGACTAGTATTTTAATTCATACAAATATGCCCTTATTAGTAATCATCAGTTCCTGTAGTTATTATGTTTTTGAGTTTCATGCTAATAAGAATTCACATTTCAATTTTTTTTTCATACAGGAGCTAATTCCTAAACGAGTGTCACCAGAGATCAAATCATTATTTTAACCTCTTAGATAATTTGTTGTTTGAACCTTCTATGTTATTCTAGAAACTCTGTTTTATTTCAAATTAGCACATGGGGCATGGATACCATAAATAAACCACTTAAAAACTTGGGTAGCAGTATGTTACGATTTTGTTTCAATGTGCATAATTTACTCATTCAACTCCTAGATTTTGATTGAATACTAGACTTTTAAGCTGATATTGGCACTGCAAAACCAAAGATTTGAAGCAATGGATTTTTAAAGTATGGCCTCAATTCAAGATATTTAATAAAAAAGAGTATGTGTCATGGGATTTTCATTACATGTGACTTTAAATAGTTGCTAGTCACAGGCCACACTGGTTAACATTTGGACTCTTGCAGAGTTTGACGGTGCACAATCTCTATGTTGGAGAGGGTTTAGACTTCACGGGTGTCCCCACAAAAATGCTGACAGTTAATGTCACTTTGCGCATGAGCATCTATAACCCTGCTACATTTTTTGGGATTCATGTGCACTCCACACCCATCAATCTTGTCTTCTCAGACATCACAATTGCCACAGGCGAGGTAAGAATTATCTTATTACCTATTTCTTCTGCTAAACAACAATTGTGACACAATATTTATGCTCATCAACGTAAGTACATAAATAGAGACATTAAAAATTGAAAATATATCAAGTGAGTTACTATTACTAACATCTACATTGGCTTATGAGTAACTTTTTGCAGCTGAAGAAATACTATCAGCCAAGAAAAAGTCACCGCCTTGTATCAGTGAATGTGGAGGGTAATAAGGTTCCCCTGTATGGTGCTGGATCCACCATAACAGTCTCCCAAACTGGCGTTGAAGTTCCACTCACATTGAACTTTGAAATCCGGTCACGTGGAAATGTGGTTGGTAAACTAGTAAAGACAAAGCATCATAAGCAAATCACTTGCCCCTTGGTCATCAACTCTTCGGCATCAAAACCCATCAAATTCAAAAGAAATTCGTGTACCTATGAGTGATGAATGTCCATTTTCTGAGAGTTAATCTTTTTTTGCAACTGTACCTAAAAATTGTATAATCTATGGTCTGTGACTCGCTTCAGAATAGAAGGTTCGTTTGGTTTGCAAGAGAAGCAATATATGCACTCGGAAAAATACTTTACATACAAAATCCCTTCTGTACTTTACTGTTATGAGCCCTGTGCCAATAAATGCATGTAAATTTGAGTATGCATATGCATGAAGTGAATAGATAATTCGCCAGTTCATTACAGAGGAAATTGATAAGTCATGTTTATAGAAAACCCAAGTGAAAGTGCGGAATTGTAGACTGAAAAGGACAATCATTTGATTCAGTTTATGGAGAACTTTTGAGCAAAGTACCATGATGTAGCTTAATGTTTAGGCTGGTATATGGTTCAGATGATTTGAAGAGAGCTAATTTTGTTTAACATTAGATAAAACTGAACACAATAATGATCTTAATTAACGAGATAACAACAACAAGAAGGTTTTTCAGGGTATCTTTTTGGGATGCATACAAATTAAACTTGCTGTGCTTATTGATCCAGCATAAAGAGCTTTTTGGTTTATTTGGTTTTAAATGTAAATTATCAAACGGGCCACTAATGATATTTCCACTACATGCAAGCAAGAATCACTGCATAGCTTGTATGGGTGGAAAATGGAAAGAAGACACTCAAACACATTATAAGGAAATTTTAACTATCTTTTTATTTTATTTAATGATATTTTTAATAAAAATATCTTAACTTTGTTTCTTTTAGGTTATAACCCTGCGTCACCAGAATAAAACTGTTTGATAAAGGATTGTATCACACAGTGTTTGTTTATGCGGACGGATTCCCTCAAAAAGTTTATCATCCACGATTTGAACAGAAAGTTGGAATTTTAATGAATATAATATTATTTAAAATAAACATTAGTGAATAGAGTATTTCTTTTCGAGTCAGTAAAGATTTGAGGGAGAGACAGAATTTTATAATAATTTTTATATAATTAATTTATTAATATTTATATTTATATTATAATAAAATAAATATAATTAATTATATAATATATTATTAATAAAATAATAATAATAAAATATTAATAAAAATAACAAAGATTAATAATAAGTTTATAAAATATTAATAATATTTACATTAAAAAATAAAAATAATAATAAATAATAAGTAATAACAATAATATTAAAATTATAATAATAATCAAAATAAATTTATATAATAATAATATTATTTAATAATAATAATTTAATTTTTATTTTAAATTAATTGATAATCTTATAAATTTAACAATTTAAAAATAATAATTCATTAATCACATTCAATAAATTAATTATATTTAATTTTAAATTAAATTTTACTACAACTTCATCTATTAAAAAAATTACAAAACAAACTTTTATAAACTTTCTATTCAAATTAATCTCATTATCTTTTTCTAAATCCAAACAACCTAATTTTCCTCACATTTTCATCTTAAATCATTTTAAATTCACTTTCTCGAATCTACTTTCTAATCCAAATCATAAATCAAAATAAAACTGTTAAATTAATAGACACTATTTGAAATGAAATGTTATTTCAGTTTATAACTAACTATAATTTATTGCAATATATTATAATTATCTTTACCGTTTTAATAAAAATTTAGTTATCTAAAAACTAAAATTTATGTATAAAATTTATAAACTTACATTTTATTCATTTTTGTATGTATAGATTACTCCAGTAGTTAATTTTAGGAAACACTTCTAATACAAAACCCTATACACCTTTCCCAACTATTTTTCTTTTTCAATTTTCCACAATCTGATTGACTATTTTTTTATTAATAGGCAAATATAAGCAAGGAAATTCTCCTCCTGATAAAAATCTAAAATTTTTATCCGTCCCTTTTTTTTCCTTGCAGAAAAAAAGAAAGAACAATTTTTTTTTCACTATGGTCAAGGATAGTGGCAGTCTCCTGAAATCTTGTTAACATGGTGGCCCTGAAATTAAGGCGCGTTCATAGTTTTGTCACTGTGCCCTTCTAAACCATTCTCGGCAGCGTTTTATTTCACAGTTCACACACATCTTCACTGAAGTGCATTGTGCCCCTTTTCCCAATTTCCTAAACTTTTCAGAAACCCCATCAGATCTTGATCCCCAGCCAATTCTAGTAGGCCAAAAACAACATGGGTACGAGGAAACACACTTTAAGGTTCATCGTCGTCCTCCTGTCCCTTCTCCTCGTACTCAAGTTTAACATTGCAACAGAGGTTGAGGATGAGTTGGAGGAGCTTTTAGCAGTGGACGAGGAAGTAGAGCGTGAAGCCGATGGGGGTGGCGAGAAACTATCAGAAGCAGAGGTTTTAAGCAAAGCCCAAAGAATCGTTATTGAGCTCAACAACGACAACACAGAGAGGGTTGTTAATGGAAACGAGTTTGTTCTGGTTCTGGGGTATGCGCCTTGGTGTCCAAGGAGTGCTGAGCTCATGCCCCATTTTGCCGAGGCTGCAACTTCTCTGAGGGAATTGGGAATCCCTCTTGTTTTGGCCAAACTTGATGCTGACAGGTATACCAAGCCTGCATCTTTCCTTGGTATCAAAGGCTTCCCCACTTTGCTTCTCTTTGTCAATGGCACCTCTCAGCCCTACTCTGGTGGTTTTACTGCGTAAGATGCTCTAACTCTTCTCACTTATAATTGGCTTCTCCTATATGTATCCATTGATGTGTATTGATGAAGTGTTCAAACCCTTAAAAAAGGTTATGAAAATCTAATGCTGCTACATAATGTAGATACATAGAAACATTGTCCCTTAATGAACCTTATCGAAATTGTCCTCTTTATGTACGATTTCAAGAAAGGGATGAGATTAACAAGACTATTCAAGAGTAACTTGTGATGATAACGATTTATAATCTGTGTTTTTAATAATGTCCAAGAACTATGTTCTTAATTTGGATTTGCTGAACTGCAATTATATATATTGTATTTTTTAAGAATTTTTGTTCATATCTGGATACTATATACTTTTGAAATAATCATATTCCCGTGTCTGACACATGTATCCTACGTTTGTGTGCGCTGTTTTGGCTTGGCATGTTTATCGGGTTATTTGTTTCCATGATGCTTTCAGGGATGATATAGTGATATGGGCAAGAAAAAAGACTGGTACTCCTGTTACTCGGATAAGTTCAGAGGAAGAAGCAGAGAAGTTTCTGAGGAAGTATCAAATGTTTCTCCTTGGTCAGTTTGATAAATTTGAGGTAAGTGAAATTATGATTTAGGTATGCTAGGGTTATCATACTTGAGGTTCCATATTGATACGAGGTTCAGACGAGTGAGCTTTGTGGAGTTGATCAATTAACGTAATATTTGGTGCTGCGGATATTTTTTGTTAATGAATTCTGTTGATAATAAACCATTTACATTACCCCTGAATTTGGTAGGGTGGTATTATAGCATATTTTTTTGTATTATCGCAGGGACCTGATTATGAAGAATTTGTGAGTGCTGCAAAGTCTGATAATGAAACCCAGTTTGTTGAAGTGAATCAGGTAGAGATTGCCCGAGTTCTTTATCCAGCTATCAATTCTGCTGGTCGTTTTCTTGGGATTGTTAAGAGTGAACCAGAAAGATACACTGCATACGGTGAGTTTGTTGTTGGTTTGTAACTTTGTAGCCATATGTTGGATCGTTGTACTGTTTCCTCATTAAAATATAAAGTAAAACAGATATTGGTATTATTTGGTCATACGGGTATCACTTAAAGTGGCTATAACTTAATATGTGAATTCCATACTTGTTGCAAATTAGAACCATGCAAAGAGAATGATAATCTCCCGGCTTTTCTATTAACTTGAGCTGGGTATTCTGTATACATATCAGATTTATGTTATTTATGCAGTCAAAATTTGTTAGAACCACATTATAGGCCTGTTTACGTATAGCATGATTTTTTTTCCTCTTACATTTGTCTGTATTTCCCCCAACCAATCGCACCAAATGGTGAGGAGTGAGGACTTACTAAGGCAACATGCAAAACTTTCCTGATTGTGCAGATGGAGCTTTCACAATGAATAAGATACTGGAGTTTGTAGACTACAACAAGTTTCCATTAGTTACAAAGCTGACTGAAATGAATTCTGTCAGAGTCTATGCCGGCCCTGTCAAGCTTCAGGTCGGTATTATATCCATGTTTATCTACAATAGATATTCTTTTGACATGAAGTTATGTTCCTACTGACGTTTACTGGGATATATGTTGTAATTCATCTAGGTATATGCACATATCCGGTGCTCCAAATTTCGCATATGATACCCAGCATTAAAAGATTTATTGTCAATATTCAATAAATCTGACTATCATCAGGGTTAATTACAGTATATTCTTCTGGTGCTAATGAATGTTCTGGATGAACAGTGACTACATTTTGATTATTTGACATTATGCTTGATTTTACTTTTAATTATTAGGTATAAATTACTATTTGACTATGTAATACTATACCAATGAAAAATAACTCAGGTAATCACTCTAGCAAGTCTTTCAACTTTTCAAAATCATAATCTTTTCTATGATTTGGCATGTGTTGATCACTTGGTGACCGCGTTGATGGTTGATAGTTGGTAATTTAAACAAATGTGAGTATATATCTAAAGGAAATGAATGTCTTTTTCAGAACTTATTGAGTATTACTTCTTTTATACAAAAATATTCCGGAGAATCTGAACAAAATTGGTTCAGAACTTGGCTGTGCTTGTTCTCATTTAAGTTGATATTTCAATAACAGTAGTTTGGTTAAAAGACTAAAAAACCTTGCAGAAACTAAGCCACTAACAGACTTCCTAAAGTTTCTCCAACTGATCATCAACACGTGGGTCTTCTTTGTTAATCGATAATAAATTTAACTCATCACAGACTGTATGGATTGTTCCTTGTCAATTTTATTCATAATGTTTCTATTCAAGCTTACTAGTTACTAATACTCAAGGTTAATTGTTTACTTTTTTCTAGGTTTTTGTCTTTGCAAACATTGATGACTTCAAGAATCTTCTTGATCCTCTTCAAGATGTTGCAAGAACATTCAAGTCAAAGGTCATTAGTTACTTTGGCTTACATTTGGGGCTTTAAAAACATTTTCCTGCATTTTTTTGGAACTTCTGGTCTAATTCTTTTGTTTGAATGCAGATAATGTTTATATATGTAGATATTGATGATGAGAACCTTGCAAAGCCCTTCTTAACGTTGTTCGGTCTTGAAGAATCAAAAAATACTGTGGTTAGTTTATTAGTTGGTTACAATGATATTTACGGATTGTTTTATTAGTTTAAATAATCTTGACTACTGATGTGAATTACTTCTTTGTTTGCCATATAGGTAGCCGCATTTGATAATGGAATGAGCTCAAAATATTTGTTGGAATCAAAACCAACACAAAGCAATATTGAAGTACTATCTGCTTTTATGTTTATGTAAATTATTCTTTTGGTGATTACCTACCAGACTAATTAATGTTAAATGGTATTCGGCAGGACTTCTGCAATAATCTTGTGCAAGGTTCTATGTCACCTTACTTCAAGTCACAGCCAATTCCAGATAACGTGAGCACCATTTAAAATTTTCCGCATAATTTTCTTATACGTGTAAGGTGTCTTGCTAACTTAGTTTCCAACAATTCCAGAAATTGGCTGATGTCATTGTCATATGTGGCACTTTAGTTCTTTCGAATTAAATAGTATGCATAAAATATTTCAGATTCATTCTCAGAGATATATAGTGTGCTCTATGATTATAACAATATAATAGGACAATAAAAGAAGTTATTTATTTTAGTTCTAAAACTTATTTCAATGTGTTGTTAATTAATCATCATGGCATTGGAAATTGCAGACTGAAGCAAGTGTCCATGTTATTGTTGGGAAAACATTTGACGATGAAATCTTGAGCAGCAAAAAGGATGTGCTCTTGGAGGTTTGCAAAGTTTCATCCCTTCTATATTATATGGCATGTGCTCCAACTTCATTAGTTTGTTTGTGTGGGAGATAAAAATAATAAAATTATCTTCTCCTATAACTGTTCAGGAAAAAAACCTATCCAAAGAGGGTCATAATTTCATTATTGTATGTTCACCTCATAGCTTAAGCATTTAGTTTAGGGAAGGGGGCAAGTAGTGCCTCCACTATTGAAGGAGTCGTCATTTTCTGAAAATCTTTTTTAGTCACCATCTCCCCATTGTCCTTCAATATGGAGACTATGCAATGTCTCTGAATTCAATAACCGAGATTTTAAATGTGTTGCTCAATAATAACAATAGCTGCTCAAATTTTGTTGAAAATATTACTTCGTCAGCTAGGGGAACTTTTTTTTCCAAAAACGAAGATTGTATTATTGACTACTCCTTGGTGGATTTGCGCTCATGAGTCATGACTGAAAAACAGGTGTTTACACCTTGGTGTATCAACTGTGAGACCACTAGCAAGCAAGTAGAGAAGTTAGCAAAGCACTACAAAGGATCAAGTAATCTAATATTTGCAAGGATAGATGCTTCAGCGAATGAACATCCAAACCTACAAGTAAGAGTCATGAAAAGCTTTGTTGTTTATTTTTCATTGCAGAACACGCTCACAGAATCTATTCTGAAAATTTAAGATCCTGGGGTTTTATCAAGGACAAATGTTTTTTCCATATTGACGACTAACTTTATGAAAGTTTATGTTTTCTGAAGATGTTTTTTTACCTTTGCTTGATTTTTAAGGTGAATGACTACCCCACACTTCTGCTATACAGAGCAGATGATAAGGCAAATCCGGTAAGTACTTCTCGGCACTCTGATTTTGGTGATAGAATTTCGGTTTATATAGCTACCACTTTATATAACCAAACATTTTCTTATGCAGATCAAACTTTCTACAAAATCTAGTTTGAAAGGATTGGCTGGATCCATCAACAAATATCTAAAAGTGAAAAATGTCAAAGATGAGTTATAGAATACAAAAAAGTTTCGGTAGAAAAACATTCTACCATCTTGAAAGTAAACAAACATTATATGGAAAGAAACAACTACAATAGTTGCCTTGGGAAAGCATTTTCTATTTGGTATCCTTTCCCATACTTTTTTTTGCTGCACCAAATGTAAGCCACTTTATTATTGAATTAGCTCACTGCTAAATCGTGAAAGGCTGCATTATCAGTACGTGATGAACTAGAGAACATCACATGTATCAAAGTTTTTATCTCCGAAAAGGGTTATTCAGCTCTAAGTTAAACAAATTCATGTGCACATTTATATATCGGTTTCCCGTTTCACAGACCTCGATAATAATTTGTAGCGGTAGTTAGTAGGGGATAATGAAAAAGGCTAAGTGCTAGCTGGCGTGTCAATAATTGTTCTATAATCTTTATCTTATTGATATGCTTAGTTCAGTTAATCATCTAAGATTCTCCACCAAACATTTTGCCATTAAATACTAAGGAGCCAAATACAAGTATCAAACCAGCACATCACATTTATTTCAGTTATTTCCTGAAACAGTATACTTTGAACAACTTGATAAACGTTTGATGTTGACAATGTATTGTTTTTCCAATGTATTATATACTAAGTTTTAAACATGGTTTGACTTTCTCTTCACCATTTGATCAATAACATTTATTGTTGCCAGTCCATGCCAGAAGGTGAGGGCCATTGCACTAGACAATGAAAAGAAGTTTTGCACTATTATTTAATCATAAAATATTATATATTAGAAGTTTTTATTTTTATTTTTATTGTAACTATCTTTAAGAATATTTAGAAAATATGTTTATCTTAGTGATAATAGTATAAAAAGAACTTGCATTAAAATGCCCGTTAAACTCAGTTTATATAATCAAAATTCACTAGTGGTATTCATTAAAAAAATTCGTAACTAAATATTCGTATCAGTTCACTCTCAATACATAACTCTATCCTTTAATAGCGTTACAAATAATAGGACGGAGTAATTCTACTTTTGAAATTACTTCCAATAATTTTCGGTAATATTTTAGAAATAATATAGGTATTTGAATTTTTATATACTAGAATGCTGTCAACGGAATATAATATTATTTTGTTTACAATTCTTTCAGTATCTTTATTTTTTTTTAAGAAAAAAAATTAAGTGCTATTATCCTAACTACAACTTTAAAATATTTTCAAGATTAATACAATATACTTTGTTATTTCACTCTAATCCAAAGTTTTCAAATTTATTCAAAACGAAATTAAAACAGTTTATATTCTGAAATTTGTTCAAGTTGACTTTAAAAAGTAAGTAAATTATTTTATCAAGTGCACTTTCAATATAAGAAGTAATTTAATCTGATATGTAAATAAAATGTGTGATATTTTAACTAGTATTTTCACTTTTATGAGTCATGTGTTTATTCATTAAATATAGGCTCTATATAATTTCATCAACCTTTTTAAAGAGGGGCATGGTCCAAAAAAATGGAAAACTACTTTTCATAACAGTCTTTAATAAATAATAAAACCACACATTTATTATTTGCTACAACACTTGTGAACATATCTTGTAGTTATAGACACATCTTTCAATTACATAGTCTAAATAATAAAAATAGTAATAATTATAATTACTATTACTACATAATTTAAACTGATAATGAATAAAATTTTAAAAAGGTGACAATCTTTGAGACATTAGATAATTTTCTAACGTGAGAACTACATCCAAGATTCAGGCATGCTTGACAAACAATTAAATGCAGAATTTTGTTGCTTAAAATTCTTGACAAAACACTAATAAAATTAAGACTTGGTAAAAAAATTCGAATTGAAAAACAAATGAAAAATGTGAATTAAATAGTCCTTTTCCTTGAAATTGAATCTACAAACAGCCTCAATTTTGATGCTTAGGCTGCGTAGGTACAAAGGTTTTCAAAACCCATGTACTCTTTATGTGTAATTTTTTCGACCATGCTTGCTATGCCCACACTACCTGCAATGATAATATCAGGGTAAAAAACCAAAAAATGTTAATAAAACATTGCAAAGATACAAGGCTTTAGGCATGAACAGAAATGCTAATGAGACTTGCCTAGTGATAGTGCACTGACAAAAATGGTGCCAGATAGGATGAAAATGATGAGTGATGCTCTCCCCATTAAGGCAACAAGCTTTTTCACTAAAACTTGCCCAACAAAGGCAGCCAAAGTGGATACAGCCACAAAGTAAAGAGCTACAAGAGGTAACCAAAAGAGTGAATATTTGAAATTTTATATATGATTTAAAGCCATAAAGTTCTTACTTTCTTGATTAGTTCTACTCCCATTATTAATCAATCACCATACTTACTATAAGGAATGGGAAACCGTTTCAAGAGGTAGTATTCCACCACTGACATAGATGCAGAAAATGTCATGGCAAAAGTAGCTGTAGCACTTGACACCTGCATAGAAAACAAAATTGCCACTCACAAAGTTCTCCACAAATCTCAATCAACTGTAGAAGGATGAAAGGTGGTACCTGAGGAGGGATTCCTAACTCCAGGAAAAGTGGTCCCAAAATGAAACCTCCACCAAGACCAAGCAAGCCACCAACCATACCAGCACATATGCCACAGGCAGAATACATAATTAACTGGTGTGGTCGCCATTGTGTTTGTTGATCTCCTTTCGATGCTATCACTGTCTTCCCTTTGTATAGACTCACAGCCTGAAAGGATGTCACTCCTAATGCCACAGGGACCTGCAAAAGAACTAAGAAATATGGTCACTATCATGCCCTTCTCTAACATGGCTTTTTTCATGCAGAGTTAATTCGAACCAAATGCAACTTTGTTGCACTTCGTTTCATGTCATGTGGAAATGATATTTATGCACCTGTAATAGATTAAGTATCCAGTACTCGATTGAACAAGTTGTTGTGTGACTCTGTTTGAAAACAAACAAAACCATGGTTTAATCACCATTCCACGTGTACACATACAAGAAAGTAAGAAAAAGAAAATGGAAATTGCAGATTTAAATTGCTCATCAGAAAGATACCAACTTTTCCAATCTCGCATGCAAGTATAACGACCCAGACAGCGAAAAGAATTCCTAGAGCTTTCCAGCGAATATTCCCAACAAGAGATCTCTGCATGGCAGCCACATGTGTCATTACCACATAAATAATAGAATCTGCTTAGTGACAAACTTTAGTGACCAAATCTGTTTTTCAATATAAAATGAGTGGCCATTGATGTTATTATTTTTTAATTTTGATTCAGCATTCTCACCTTTTGGTTGGGTTTTTTAGGAGCTGTATGATTACTTGCGTGTGGGGGTGTCGGGCCTCCTGGTAGAGGCTCATATGCGACCTCCTCAGTTCTTTCAGTGCCTAATTAGAGTGTGGAATATATAATATGATAGTTTTGGAAACCACAAACAACTAAACTTACTACAAACATCTACAATGCACTTTTCACTGACCCACTTACCATTTAACTGTGATTGTCTAGCAGATTCCTGGAATTATAACAGGAGATGCATTAAAAGGATGTTACAAAAACAAAAACAAAACAAATTTATTAGTAATTCCACATGAAAGATTTCTCAAAAATCTTAAGCACCTTCTTGATGATGGTTTCTTTTTTCCATGTCTCGACCCCCTTTAGAAATGCCTTGGTTGCAATTCCTGTTTTGTACACACCCAGATAAGCTACTTCAAAAGACTGGCAGCGAAAGAAGAGAAAAAAAATGATGAAAAGTGAAATTCTTAATGGTTCTTGCCTAAGAAAATAATTATTAGCAAGATTGTGATCATCCAATCAGCAAAAATAACATTGAAGGCAACTCCAATGCTGATTCCAAGCACCAGCACTGGTTGGAAAAGAAGTGCCAAATCGTAATCAATTACTGGCATGTCAAGTGTTGGGTGTTTTTGCTTCAAATTGTAGAAAACAGTTGATGCGGCTCCACCCGTAATCATACCTTCATACACATCAAACCATTAGCACTCACAAATCTGATCTCACAAACAACATTCTAAATAATAACCTCAACAATACTTTTTCAACCACTGAGCTCCAAATATTGATTGATTTTTCATCTAACCAATAACTCTTCGGGGACTTTACATTTTACAAATTTGAGAACAAGGTTCTCATATTTTCCACTTTCTTAGTATGTTCTTTATTTCCTTGCAACTTTTCCTCAGTAAGAAAAAAGAATATCAGAGTTTTCTCTCACTTTCTTTCTCTCCAGGTAGATCTTTTATTTAAATTCAGAGTATAAAAACAATATTAAAAAAATTAAAATTAAAGTCCCTTATCCATACATTTTGTAAAGCTATCTTTATCTAGTATTATTCATCTATTTTTTATTCATTTCAAGTTTAGTAAAGTAATTAAAAAAATTCTTAAACATTATAAAAGTTTGTATGTTCCTTATTTATTACTATTTACATAAATTTTGTATGTAATTTTTTGCTTTTAAAAATAATTATATAAAACATGAGAAATACCATATTTGCATTGAAATACTGATAATAATAATAATAATAATTAAGAAATGTAATTTGGACGAGAGAAAAGAGGTGGAAAAAATGAGAAATGTAATAAATGATAAAGATACAAAAATTGTTTTTACATAGAATATGATATGAATTGCTTATGAATAACAGAATTAAAAACACTTTTAACTATTATGTAACAATTTCTAAAATTATAAATCTGTGGTAGAATATTCGTATTATAAATTTTTTAAATATATTTAAAATTATAAAAAGATATCCATATATCAAAGGAAAAGGTTATAGAGAATGTTGTTGTCCAACTAGTATGAACCATTGAATAAAATAAAGAACTTTATAAAACTTTATGACCACAGCTTTCTCCAAAAGTGGGCAAGTGGCAGCTATGATGAAGAATCACGACAAACACACAAAAACATAGACGACCCACCCTTCTGTTCCTCGTGGTCAGTTTCTGGTATTAAAAAATGGTGAGCGGGCAAATCATTTTTTTTTTTTAATATTAATGTATCAAAGAGAAACATGTCCAGCATCATGAAGACAAAGACAAAGATAAAAATAAATAAATTAAAGAGCAAAAGTAATAGATATATGCAAATTAATAATGATTCTAATATTGAAATAAAAAGTTAATTTCTCCTTTGTTCAGATATTTAGACTGTGCTCATAATATTGCGACAATTATATTATTTGGCGTAAATTTGTTAAAAATGATTTTAAGATAAATAATTTTGTTTAATATAAAAGAATCAGCTTCTGCATAAGAAAAAAAAAAAGACATATTACTGAAAGAATTATTGAAAAATAATCAGAAGACATACATTTTTATATTAAAAAAACTGCTTATGTTTCAGACATTTTGTTTATTAAGTTCCAACTGTTGGTCTCAAATGTCTTGCTTATTTTAAAGATAATTTATTTTTTCTATAAAGAGCTGAAACTAAGTGAGAAAAAAATCCCCGGATCTTGATGATATTCGCAGCATAAAGCTTCTGCAGTTTTCAATTAACAAATTTGATCACAGAGATAATCACACAAAATCTAAGTTTTTATTTAGCACTCAATATTAGACACATCTCAACTTAAAAGACAAAGACTGTCCTTTTAACTCTTTCAACGTGTTTTTCTTGTTTTAGATATACCAAATCATATTAAATATTAAAGCATAAATTATAGTAATTCGTATCATTGCATTAATTTAATCATAAATTGATATATACAGGAAATTAATATGTCGATTAATACAAAAAAAATGCCTTAAATGTTAATCTGGCTATGCATAAAATTAAATTTACTTATTTTTAAGTATTTAAAATCAATATCTTATCCTAGTTAAATTAAAACTACTTAATATAAATTATTCTATGCAGTGCCCTTTGTTGGTATAAAAAGTTGTAAAAAGTAATAATATATTTACAAACTAAATTTCCAAGTACTTATATTTAGTATATATAATAAACATATTCATTGATTTTGGATAAGAATACCAATGATAAATTTTCCTTATAGTTCCATCCACCCTTATTCAATCCAATCACCTTATATCATACACTGAAGAATTATATATTTCCAATTTTAAATTCAATCCAATCCAACTCAGCCAAAATTATTAAATAATAATAACATTCAATCTACTCACTACTCTATTATATATTTTCAATTCTCTAATTATTAAATAATATACTCTATTTTAAAATTTTATTTCAAAAAATATAAAAGAAAATGTTTTAAAATTGTAAAATTGAGACAGAAAAATCATATACTATAACTTAATTGAAACCATTCAATTAAATCAAGATTTGATTAGGTTAAATTGAGTCTAATAAAAAAAATTAGAAACACGAACAAATCAAATCTCATATTCTTTACTAGGATTGAGTAATAGAACAGTTCAAACCTACCACAATCGAACTTGTTGGTAAACTCTAAGGAAATTTAGATATAACCATATTCTTTCACCATTAGTAGTCTTAACATTAACATTAAACAGAAAAATTTCATTGTAGTTTGTAAATTAATCAAAACGAATTAAAAGTTTGAAAGGAAATTTAATTATAGATAGCCTAAACTTCTTGTTGTTGCTTTAAAAAAATAGTTTATACACAGAAAATTGTTATTATCTTAAATGATTTGTTGCAGCAGCAGTTATCTGTAAGAAAATGCTTACATTTGGAGATTGCAGTAGAAGATTTTGGATCAAATCCAATGATGAGAGAAAGCATGGTTACAAATATTCCACCTCCACCAACACCTCCCACAGTCCCGAATGCAGATCCTAGGAATCCTATTATCGTCCCTGTTACTATTCTCCATCCAAATTCTATGTCCTGCAAATTCAACCACCCATCATCATCAACACTTATTTTGCTCAATAAAATTAATCAAATAATGAGAAACAAAGAGAAAAGTTTTGGTTAGTGAGTACCCACTTACCGGCCAAGTATGTTGGTATCCTGATTCAGATGAACTCCATAGAAAGTTCACAACTTTAGAAAGAAAACCAGTACCCTTAGTCTCAACGGTGGTGGAATCCACGGTTTTGTCGTTTAGGTTTTGATGAACAGAAAGAGAAAGAGAGGGTGTGATCAAAAGAAGAGTAATTGCAAAAATCACTAGTTGTGTTGATCCATTCACAGCCATCTTGTGTGTGTTGTTCCTCACCAAAGCCAAGACCCAACCTTGCTAGATAAAAAGTTGCATAAACCCAAAAGCTTAGTGCAAGAATCAATAAGCAGGCACATGTGTGGTAGGTAAAGAAGTGATGAAATGAGTCTAAGAATGAAAACCTGCGTTGTTGCCTCAGACAAGTAATAATTGCAGAACCAAGCACACTCGTTTTCCGTCTCTTTATCTTTCTTATTTCACACACATACAACTGCCGCTTTTCTAATAAAACATTTTATAATATTTTTACAACCAAAATAACTACTTATCAACTATATTAAAAACATGCATATGATACTGTTACTGTTCTTCGTAATCATCCACATTTCACCCTTCTTATTTTTATTAATTCTTTTATATTTCTTCCATCATGTTTGTTTTTTTCTTTTTTTTTTTTTCTGTTTCTCTGTTTTACATTCCACCTGCAGTTTTTGAATTTTTAAACCGACCCTTTGGAATTATATCTTAAAAAGCTGAGTCAGGAATGAGTTGGATTAAAGATTTTTCTTATCATGCCACTTGAGTGTTAGAATATGAGTAAAAATGCATATTTACACTTATATCTTGTAATGGTGACCAGCTATAAAATGAGTTGGATTAATATAACTCAGTTCAGAAATTGTCAGAAGGTCAATTTATTGTACCACTTTTTTTAGAAGGGAAGAGAATAAAATGACGAAAGAAAGGAAAAAAGGTGAAAATAAAAAGGTGTTTGATTGACTGAAAAAAATTAATTTTTTCATTTTTATTTAATAATTTTTAAATATAATTTATATGGTAATATAAAATTTTATGTAGCTGTCATTAATTTATGTTGAAATATTGAAATTTAATTTGAAAAATAAGACGAAAAGATAGATAGAGAGTGATAAGAAGTAAAAAAAAATCTACAATGAATCATTAAAAATATTTTTAGAAACTTACGTTAAAAAAGAAAATTATGCATACAACTTATTTCTTACTTAGAACAACAAGGTTGAAAATTTTGAAGGTTCTTTTTCTTAAAGGAAACTGAAACTTTACAAGTGAAGTTTGGCGTAAAGTAGAAAAGGAAAATAAATTATTTCAATGTCAAATTTTTTTAAAATGAGATCATGTTTTATTTGAAAGTTAATACACGTACAGGATCTTACAATAATTTATGCAAACAAATTATTCCATTTCACATAATAAAATCAAGAATTTAATAACTACAATTAATAAATTATCATAAATAGTAAGATTATTGTACTATTATTCAATATTAATATTTTATACTATTTTTAACCATAAGTTGTTAAAAATATTAATTTTAGTAACAATTAGTTCAAAAGACATATTTAAATGGTTTTTATTGTGTTGATAATGAAAAAAAATCTTAGCACTGAATGTAACATTATTTCGAAATCAAGCACAAACAAAATATTAATCCTAAAAATAGTATTTATTAAATTCTTTGACTTATTAAACATATGATTTTTGTAATTAGAAAGATGTTTGATACCAAAAAGGAAAGAAGTTTCGATATTTCTTGAACTTATTAAATTGTTCTTTTACTTTTTTCTCTAAATTTTAACTTCTTAATGCATTCGCAGTTTCTTTTCAAAATAAAAGTGCTTTTTTTTTTCCTTTACGCGTCTCTTTTTAAGAGATTCTTTTGGAGTTATAAATCCAATTTTGTCTTATTTAAAATGATAAAACACAACCGACGTGGGAAAATGATGAATTTGCATTTGTTATTCACAGCTATTTATTAAGAAGTTAAAATTACAATGACAATATATAACATAACATATAAGTGTTAGCACAACGTCAAAAAGAAAAAGTAGTACGGCCCTCGTGGAACACCTTAAAAGCAGAAAAGTACATTTGAAGTTAGTTTTGGGTCCTAAAAAATTTATTTATGGAGACAAGGAATAATTCAATGTATATAATTTTTGGCTAAAGAGCAGGTTGAGGAAGATAATGTAGCATTATAGCATAGCAGAAAATAAAGTGCAGAGAGAAAATGAAGAAAAAAAAAAAGTGAGATTGGTGTCAGCACTTAAATTTCTCAATTCAAAATCAAAACTTTAAAACAGTATATTTATGCATATTTGTTTTTATGAATCTTTAAAAATCTTTTGTTTATTGTTATTTGATGCGGAACTTAAATCATCGTTTAAGTGTACTTTTTGAAAGACATCCCAAATATAATATTGTCAATGTACATGATAGCAATGATGATCTTTACGTGAATCCACACGGTGACAATATGCAACTTAATTATATTAAAAAAAATAATTTGTTAATTTGTGATATCTTTGTTTTCAATTTGGTATTTTAAATTATCTGTTTACTAATAATTTGGTCTTTTAAAATATTCTCAAACTATGAAATAAATTTATATTACTCATAAATTAATAACAACAAAAAATGTGATCATTTCTTGTGTTATTTTCACGGTTTTTTTTTTTCTATTTTGACCCGTCTTTTACATAGTTTATAATTTCTCTTATTTTCAATTCCTTCGTTTACCTATTAATATAAGATATGCTTTTAAACATTATTAAAACATAAAAGTAGTTTTAAGAATCAAAATAGTGATACATTATAAGTTTAATAACTAAAATAATAATAAGTAATTAAGTTAAAAATTAAATGAAAATACCATACATAGTAACGTCATAAGTCTTAAATAAATAAATAAAATATTTTTGCTTTTAATTTAGCCCATTACGTATCATCCATGAATTACCTCACACACACAAAATTTTTATAATTGTTTTACTTTAAAAATATTAAATTAGTAGTATGTCACTATTATTTATCCAATTTATAGACAGTGTGTCGGGAAATAAATACTGTATAAATACAATGATTCCGGATATTAATTATTTCCCAATATAAACCAAGAAATGTGGCAGACAATACATAAGGGGTTACACTTCGGGAATATCTGGGGAAGAGTCAATTTTTTTTTTTTTTTATTTATGAGAATCATAGTGGTTAGGAATATTAAATCTGAGTATCATAGATTTGTTGAAAATATTTAAAATCTGTTCAATAGGTTTAATAGAAATTGTTTTCACGTGTTTTTGTAAGATTATGCAGTAGTGGATATTTGGATCTTAGCACAGGCAACTAAATGTATATAGAATATGTCGCTATTTGCTTTCAGTATATGCACATCAAATTTTTAAAGACAGAAAAACTTGCTGATATTTCTTCTATCTGGTTATATTAAAATTCTCAAATTCATTAAAAAAATATTTTAGTCAATAAAATAATTTTATATATTATTTTAATATACTAGTGTGTATATTATTTTTATGTGACTCCAATTTAATGCAGCGATAACTTATGGTCACACTTCAGTAGACTATATACTTATTAAATTATTATAATGCGTTTGTTAATTTTGCGACGTTGAAGATGCAATGAACCTTTCTCCATTTTTCGTTCTTATCTGTTGAATTGTATGTTACTTGTTTAATGTGATCCTTTTAGTTGTTGGAGCAAAATCGTTTGTTTTAGTTTCTTTATTTCACCATGAACTTCCCTTGCAATTATAAGAACTTAGGGTTTTGGAACATATTAATATGAATAATATAGCTATGCCTAAATGGATAAAATTTAATATTATGTGATAACTTAAAAAAGTTACGTATTTAAAAAAAAAACTTATTTATTATGTCAATAATTCGTGATGAAATTCTATCATTGTTATTTATTTCTCTCACCGTAATGTGGCAGATAGAAATCGCTCACTAAATACATTTTTATATAAAATATTTCTAATTAAATCTTTAAATAATAAAACTTCTACCAACATGCTTTTTTCTCCTACAAGTCTTAATAAACTTAAGGAAAACGTTTTGTTAGTTCATCTCCTTCCTCTGAAAAAAAAAAGGTGATGACTAAAACTCACAAGAAAGTTTAAAATAAATTAACAGCAGAAGTTAATTTTTTTTCTTATCAGTTTCTTTGTATAAAGTGTTTTTTTTTTTCAAAACAATGCAGTGGTACAGTCTCACGAGAACTATATTTTCTAAAACTTAATATTTTCATGCGGATAAGTATTAAGGATTAAACTTAAACATATTTTTAGAAACAATAAGTCAAAAATTTGTAATTTTAAAATAGTAAAACAATAACTTCATATTGAATAAAATAAAAAAAATTAAAATTGTATTTAAACCTTAAAAAGAATCACATAACATTATGTATAAAACTGAGATGAAATTCTTAAATATAGTGTAATTTATGAATATAAAAATTTTAGTTCCTCTAATTTTTATGTCGAAGCTTTGTTATTGAATACAAGAATTTGTCGATACTTGACACAAAGCGATAAAATGAATGAGAATTATCCATTGTTAGAAAGACAAGACAAGGTACTTTTAATTGGCTGTTATTGTTTATATTTCCTGGTTTCAGTTTGGATGAAGTGTCGTGCACGAGGAATGTGTTTGGATTGAATTCTCCAACTTTCATTTGCTTGCTGTCTTTTTTTTACTTATAAAATTGTAGAGTGTAAACAGGTATTTTGAATGGTCCAACAATATTAGTTAATGCTCTTAATAAGAAAAAAATTCACATCTTCACAAATATTTGAGTTTAAATTCTAAATAAAGTTTGGTACTTATAATGTTGAGTGGGTGAAGGTTAGATATAGAGTAGTTAGTTATGGAATTATCTTAGGCCTTTGTATTGTGTTTATCAATATCCCAGTAGTAATATGGATGGAACTAAACTTACAAGCAATACTAAAGTTGCTGGAATATCGCTTTCATTCTTTTCACAATTCAATTTGCATCTATTTATAATGGATATAAATGTCGTTGGTTCACCCAAACACCGCCTTATTTATTGGAGTAGGTGTTCACATTTCGTGTAATTATGAAAAAACAAATAAATAAAAGATTTATACGTAGACAATTTAGTTTTAATACGTAGAAAATATTGAAACAAATCTCTTTTCTTTATTTTTCAAATAAAATAAACAAAACTTCTTAGACATCCAAATTTTAAGTTTAAGATAAAAAATTATATTTGTTACATTCTCACATTCATATTATTGATGACAGCAACTCATAATAAACATTTTATGTATAATGTTCATATAAGAGAATTGCGTGATCGTACACTTCACCTATCACTGATATGTTATTGTACACTCACACTTGCCTAAAGTTGAAACAAAATATAAAATGTTATGCTTTCGTCACTTGATTGGTGTTTTACATGCTTTTGATCTTGTCTGTCTTTTTGTGATCAAAAGTAAATCGCATGTTATTTTTTGTTGACTGATTCAATGTTTATTTTAACAAAAATGAAATTTTATTGTAAAAAACCTAATATAGAAAATGTGAATTGTGAAGGAAAGAAGTGATAGTGTGAAAGCAGCAAGAGTGGTGCAATAGACAGAAAACACGTTATGCACGCCACATTTCACGTCTCACGCGTGCTCTAAAACTACCTATGTAAGTGTTCATTTATATAAAAATAAAAATATCTGTGTGGAAATTTTTTTTTAACAATAAAAGATAAAAAATATTTTTTTCTCTTTATTTATTCTTCCATTGAATAAAAGTATATGGTTCTTTGTGTTTTCCTATTTATTTATTTTTCTCTTATCGTAATAACGTTTATAATGTCGTTCTTTTACCATTTAAATTTATTTTTTAAAACATTTAAAAAGTTTAAAAATAATAGAATTTAAATTGATTTTCTTAATATATAGAAGTGGGCCAAGCTAGGAAGTAGATTGGATGCAACTGGCCCATGGCCCCGGGCCCAATGATGGAAAGGTGGTGCCCTTGAAATGAAAGTGAAAGAAAGACAAAATAAATATTTGACTTGGAAGTGTCCTTTCCTCTATTTATAACGGCTTATCCTTTGTGCTTTGCTGCAATGCAATTATTATTTGCGAATTATCTTATGCATTCATAACTTTGAAACATTATTTTATAGCATTTTTTATAGAATAAATAAATGCTTTTAATGGCTAGGATCATGTCCTGTGAATATGTCACTGAAAAGTAACTGAATTGATTGGCTTATTCATTATCATATTCATGCCACTTAATTAGTGTACGAGATTTGGCATCAACCAATCAAAGTTTTCAAAGTCTATTCACACTTTCAACCACAAATCCAATAACTATATCAATCATTTTATTATTATTATTATTTTATTATTAGTAGTAGTATTATTATAAACCACTGCCCACTGAACATAATGAAAATTTCACAAAATGTACAAGTACGGCTTTCCTTTCTTTCTCCCATATGTAATTTTTTGTCATCTCATGTTACAACAGAAACATTAAGTTTTCAAGTTTTTAACTTAATATTTTTAATTCACCTGCCCAATTAAGACATTGACCATCAATATATTAATGAATTTTTTACGTGACGCAAGCTGACTAATTACATAATAAAATTCTTTATTTATTTTGAGGTGTCTAGAGTTTATACTGATTAATTATTTTAAAATACACATATTATATAATAAATTCATTATAAATAGTTTATGTTGACATAAAATATTATTTTTTATTTAAATTGATTGAAAATAAATTTAAAGATAAAATATAATAACAAAAACACTAACATTTTTTTCTTCGTCTTATAATAATTTATTTCCAATTACTATATTCTCATTCATAATAACTAGTGATGTATATCTTCAAAAATAAAATAAAATTAGTAATGATGATTACATAAATGATGGTAGATGGTCTGTAGTGTGTTACGTGGTTGAAATATATGTGAAATTATTTTTAGTAGTTGTGTGGATAATTTTTCTTGTTAATAATAAAATTAATAAAATAAGTTATATTAGTAAAGATAAAATTAGTAATAATTATGTTTACAAAAGAGGAATAAATTATCTAACTACTGTAGTACTGACTATAAACTATCTGACTATATTACTAACGACTAATTCTACACTCATTAGTAAAATAGAGCATGTACTGACTTTGACATGAAATACATACTTTCATTGAATATAAATATGAATATAGATATTTTCTTTTTCTTTTCAATGTGACGAGACGATATATAACTGCCTGTTTTGAACTCATACCTGTCATTTTTTAATATATATATATATATATATATATATATATATATATATATATTTAAAATTTATATCTATCTTTTATTTTTTTATATTTATATGAATATGAGTTAATCATTATATTAAAGTTTTGAACTGGTTTCTAGTAGATCTTTCTATTGTGAAATGAGATGGATGAACTGTCAATTTCAATACTTACTAGTAACAATTTTGTATTAAAAAAATTATTTTTTATTCTTTTGAATAGAATAGTAATATAGTATTATATATGTAGGTGGATAAACTTTTTAACAAGATGATTATTTGTTATAGAATTTCAGACTTTAAGACCCAAATGACTACATGAGGCCATTTAGGTTAAGATGAGAGTCCATCCCGTCCAGACCTTCCCCTCGGCCCGAAAAAGAAACAACCACATTAGTTTTTTTATTTCTCTATATAGGTGTATTAAAAAAGGTCTAAATTATTTATACGTCGTGCTTTTAGATTACATAATCTAGCAACAATCTAAAATCCAATAATATTTTTAATCTAAAAATGTGATTTAGATTTTTAGATATAATCGAATATACATGATGATATTCAAAAGTGTATTTTCAGGTTTCATCTAAAATGTATTTCGGAATCTAAAAATATATTTTAAATTTATATAATTCATTCTACTTTTTTGAATCTATTTTTTTTTAATTTTAAATTGTATACTTTAAAGTACATCTCGAAATTATGCAATTAAGAGAAGGGTTTAAGTGTACAATTTTGATTTCTCTCTGAAAGTACTAAAAAAATGACATGACATTTAGTAGTCCAAACACACAAGATATGATGATGAGTTGGACGTTAATTAAAGGAAATGTTGTTCTTAGATCTAATTTAAAAAAATGCGAGGTTTCCCAGCACAAAATGTTGTATACAGAACCTAATAAGTTGTTTTAAATGCATGAATATAATAACTGTATGAAATAAATTGATGTTGAAAGTGTTTTAGTTGGAATGGTTTTAGAAAGTGAGAAATTAGTAGTAATGAGTGGTGATGTAGAAATATGTTGTCTGTGTCAGTGTGTACAATAACACAGCCCAAATTTGAATAAAAGTTGTTTTCGGTTTACGTGCATGGCTGCATGGTCCCATCCATTACTCTGCTGCCTCACTCTAGTGGAAAATTCTCAAAATAGTAATTACTATTTTCCTAATAGATGTTTCTTTTCATGATTTATTTTTATCATTTTGGGTATCTATTCTTTCAATTATTACTATTATGGTTATATAAGTTATTTTATTATTTGATACTCTTTCTACTATGCAAAGAAAAAATTCAAGTTATATATTCACCCTCTTTTGATGTGTGTGCATTTTTATGTATTTAGTGTTTTTTTTCTTCTCTTGTTTGGTACAAACATTGTATATAGACAAGATTTATAAAATTTATAAATTACATGACATAAGACCTTATTTTGTTGTTATGAGAGTTTTCGTATGGTTCATATTATTTTAGGTTAATGTATTTTATGTAACTTAAGTGTTCAACAAAATTTATTTTATAGGTTCCGTTTTTGGTTATGTTGTTTATAGTTTCTGTTTTTAAGAATATTCTCAATTAAGTTGAAGAAAACGTCATATTTTACAATATTTTTTGTTAATGACTTTGGCTAGAAGAAATTTCTATATTAGAGTTGTGTTTATCCCAACTTTTAGCCATAATCATTTGTATGTTGCAGCTTCTAATAATTGATTGGAAATACTAATTCATAACAACCAAAATAGACTTTTGAGTAATACAACCAACGTAGAGTTTTCAAAAAAAATATTTCATAATATATAGCAAATAAACATGAAAGGTCATGCAATTGAGTATTTTATTTTTTGGTTATGTCAAGCATGCTATAAGAGCGTTGTTCTCCTTTGTTTTACTTTAATTATTATCTATTATTACATTCACCTCCTTAGCTCATTTTTCCTATTTATTTATATAGCTGATTCATTTTGTTTGTTTACATCAATTTCATAGAGGATGGTTTAACAGAAAATTTCATGGAGATGGCTTAACAGAAATTTATTTCACTTTCAGTATTTCAAAGTATAATTGAGCAACATGTTCCCATATCAATAAAGTGATTTTTTTTTATTAATTTTGTAACCCGCAAACAAAGATGGTGAATACAAATAGTTGTAGACCATCATATTTTAAACATTTATATTATTAATTTTAATAGATATTTGTAAATGTTTGATGACGTAACCTATCATATGAAACCATATTAATTAGATTAAGTGTAATATCTTACGTAACAAACAAATTCATTCTAAAAAAGAACAGAATAATATATGGTTCAAAACTTTAACATAATTTCAATATAATTGAAATTGTAAAATAAACCTATTCAACTTTTAATCCAACCAAAACAAAATCAATCAAAATTTTAACAAATAATAACTAAATCAAACCCAGAAGCTACTTAAATAAAAAAACTACTTAACCTAGACATCACCTTTATTCTTAGATATCTCGTCAAACTTCAACTATATTTTCATGCAGGAGACTTACACAAATGCAATTTACCTACATTACACATAAACAGTCAGTCATTAATCAGTACCTTATTACTCAACACAGATTCATAATAATTGTAAAGTTTGGGCCTTCTAACCTCACCCTACTGATATTTTTTTTCTACAAAACCTCCTAAAATCAACTCTATTATGTAATTTCATTCAAAAATAACATATTCAACTAACCAAAAATTCACATGCTATGTAGTAACATTAAGTACATATTTTATTAATATACAAATCCTAAAATATTTTCAACTCATAGCAGTAGTGACATTCAAAATGCGCAAATAGTAATTCTGCAAATAAATACCCCATTAATAATTATGTAACTATGGTAACTTTCAAAATAAAGTTCTATTTTTATATATAAATTACTATATTCTTTATACAACAACTTGTTGTTAGACATATTCTTTCAATCACATATATTGTACTTACTATTAGTAATAAAATTTTTCTTATACATCTCTCTTATTCAATAGATCTCATATATTACTCTCAATCATTATGTATATATTCGTAATTGTCTTTGATTTATTATTATATTATGTGTAACTTTAAATTATGTTACGAAATCATATTTCACATTAAGAAATTCATCACTTAAATATTATACCTACAAAATTGTATAGAATAGCTTTGAAAAAGAGACATTAAATATTCAATCTAATAATACACCAAATCCTAATATATTTTTTATCCTATAAAATCAATTCTAAACCTATAATTAATTACTTACATATAGTTCATTTTAAATAGAAAGATGATATCTTGATACATCTTAAAATAAAATTCATTCTGACAACCCAATATATTAATATTTTGATTATTTTTCTTTTCTATTTAATATAAATGATCATTTAAATATTTAGGTGCCAAAATCAGTAGCAGTTTGAGCAACATGCAATGGGTGTTCTTGCCTGCTTCTGCAGGCTATGTGAATGGCCAGAGTTCAGTAGCTTTCGTTGCAGGGCACCAGTTTTAGAAGAAAGAAACAATCATGTGCCACTTTCTTTTGCAAGTGCAATTCAGGACAGAGGTGGGTGGAGGACTTTAACTCTTCCAAGTGTTCGACAGTGACCTCGCACTATGCAAACCAAATGCATCTCATCTCATCTTTATATCAAATTAATTAGTTTTCACTTTTCATTTCTCAGTGCTAACCATTGGGGACCATGCATCTCTTTCTTACAAATAAAGAACCTTTTATCCTTCACAAGCCCTAGCTAGGGACGGTTGGAGCAAGAGTACCAGTAATTCTTCTCACTCACCCATATGAACTTTTTTGTTAAAAACAGTAGCTGATTGCGTATTAAGTAATTGCTGCTAGTGCAGTGCCTAAAACCAATTTGCATGCTTAAAGTTAACCACTGCAAGAATCATTGAAGGACTATTTGATTTAGGGGTCTAAAGTTCCATTCAAATTTGGCTATAAGAATTTTATACGCTGTTGTTGGTTTAATCTTTTAGCCACCCACCCACCACCTTTAGCTTTGCATCTTAATCAATGCCACTGCACTTTAAACAGCATCAAGTCAAAATCAACATAATATTTGTGACAATTTAGATACTAAAGTCCCCAAACTAGCACTTTTTTTCTTCAATTATCTTTAATCGAAAGAGCACTAAAGTCCTCAGATTATGATATAGCTACCATATTTAATCTTTCATGTGTAGGGAGGGAGAGAGAAGGTTTGAAAGGGACAGATAGCATGGGATGCCGTAGGCAAAAAAGGGTAGAGAAACCTACACAAAAGAAAATACAGCCCTTTAGAGTACATTGTATTTCTCTTTTGGTAAACTTTGGAAATAGTTACCATCTGCACCAAGTCTCTTTATATAAGAACATAAGTAGGACAAAATTGTAGAACACACGAGAGCTAGAGCAGATTCTTATTAATACTGCTTCTGCTCTAGAAAACCTTGCCTTTTCACGTTAGTTAGTAGAACCAAACCACAAATGCTGCTTAGAGAAACCATTCGCAAGACCAAGGTTATACTTCACAAGACTCTTCGTAGCTTCAAGTCTGTGATCTTTGGAGGGTACCAAAAACTACCCAGATCTCTCTCCTTCAATCCGTTCCTCGGTCGCAGTTGCAATGCCAGAACTTACACAACTGATCAGTTCTACAATGAGTTTTACGACATGCTGCAATCTGATCTGAACAGAATCAAGAGGGGTGCCGACAACAATAGCATGAGCAGGTCCAGAGAGCGAATGGAAGATGCTGCAAACACTGAAACCCTCACCAAAGTAAGTTCACAAAAGAGTTTTGCTGAAGTTGGAGAAGTGGAAGAGAAGAGAAGCGAAGGGAGCTGTGAATTGGGAAAGAAGGAATGCTTGAATAATTCAAAGGGCATGAAGGAGGGAGCTCATGACTTGGCGCAAAAGATGAAGGAATTAGAGATGATGAACACGGGTGATGTTGAGCACGAGCTGGACATAGAAGAGGCACTTCACTATTACTCACGCCTTACAAGTCCTGTTTATTTAGATATTGTGGACAAGTTCTTCACGGACATGCACACTGAATTCTCAGTTCAAGACTCCTCTGTCAGCGTCAAACGCTCCAAGTCAAAGGGAAGACTTGGCTCAATCAGGTTGTAGATAAGTTAATCTTTGCTCAAAGAATGTTGTATTGTATATCAAAACTCTTTGTTTTACCATTTTGTGTCTCTGATTTTCCTTCTCCCAGTGTGCTTAGAGCTATTTGAATTTGTTTGGTGTGAATTCCCGATTTTTATACTTCTCCTTTTCTTTTTTACTTTCTGGTCATTTCAATCTTCAATTGAATCTATTTTGTACACAATAAAAGTGAATTATTTGGTAAGAATTTCTAGCCCAGTTTGTCAAATTTCCCAATTTTAAAACTTTCTAGGAATACAGTCTTTTTCTCAAAGAGATTCATCTTTGTAGAATTTCAAATTTTGTCTGGTTATTGAATAAGACAGGATGTGACCCATTTTCTGTTTAAGGAGAAAACTCATACAAACCAACTTGAATGAAAAGAAAGCACACTGGTTGGTTTGATATCGTTGCTGCGGTTCTTGAAAATTGAAGGAGACCAAAGTTGGCATCTTTAGTGTGGTTCTGGGTGTGGCTTCAGTTTGTGAAACCCAAGTTGGAAGTGTTGCAGATACATGGCGGGGATTTTAAGACTCTTTGAACATGTCTGGTTTCAAAATTTTCGTTTCACATCGAAAAGATCATTTTAAGCGGGATTCTAAGATTCTTTGAACTCTTTTTCCCACTCATTTCTAAAGTTAGGAGAGGGGTAGCAAGATTGAATGAAAGGAATGGCAGATAAAACGAGGGTTATGATTTACAGACACGAATTATTTGAAGCAGTTTCCATGAAAATTGACTATTGTGTTTTCGAATGATCAAGGGATGCATAGTATGAACTGTTTCCCGTTCAATTTGTACTAATTTGTTAATGAAATATTTCGTACTCTTTAACTTCAATAACAGAAATACCTTTTACATCACTATTTAAAAAAAAAAAAATACATCTACCCTACAATGCTCTTTATAATAAAATAATAATTTATTTAAATGCAAAGTGAATGTAGAACAGTGTCATCGCTATCAAAGTATAAGCTCTCCTTCAATTAAAAGTGTATGCATAGTATTAAATGTACTTTAATACTAATTATAGAAAATATTACATTATATATATATATATATATATATATATATATATTATTTAATAACAAATAAATTTTATTCGTTTTAGAATAGGATTGTTTAAAAGACAATCAAATCATGTTTCAAATTTCAAAATAAAGTAAATTAAAAAATTAAAGCCTAGTAGTAGTCTAACTATACTTTTCAATGTATGGAGACAACTCATTAAAGTTTGGACCCGTCCTATTAACATGTATCTACATCGTTATATAGGTCACAATCTTCTTTACGGTCATCTATAGAGTTTTGCCACTTTTTTTCCATTGCTTTTATCCATAATCTCTGCCACATTAATTCTTCCACTGTACTGTATTTATTACATCATTCCTATCATGACAACCATGAATTTTGGTGTTAGGTTCTTTAAGAGAAGGACGCGATAAATTCGGTAGGAATAAATGATAGATAAATCTCTCATATGAGACAATAAGATAAGATTTATGAATTTACTTACGATCGACTCACATTTTTATTCAATGTGTCCAATGTGAGGCTTATGTTGATGGCCAATAGCATAACAATAATTGTACTTCTAACAAAGACTGAAGAAGAATTAAAACATGATTGCAAACTGTGATTTGTTACTAATTTAGAGCAGAACGCTTCTATAACCTGTGAATTTACAGCTAAATGAACTACAGTAATTCATTTGCAGACACAACCCACCTCCACGTCAAAAATTAGTAAGGAAATAGGAAATACCTAGAAAAATATCAATACTCTCTATCGATCAATCAGAATCAATTTGTAAATAGATAAAATATTCAAAAAAACTGAAATTGCTATGAGGATTTTATATTTCTCAATTACCCTCTGAATTTTACATTTCCATTTGCCCTTTAAAATTTGACCTAATGTTAATAAAAGATGGGGGCTGGGGCAGATGCACCAATTGGCCGCAGAAACTCTTGTACTAACCATTTATTATAAAATTCCAAAAGCTTAAATTAATAAGGGAAAACAAATAAATGGTCTTATATTATATTTCCGACACGAATGAGAGCCTTTATACACAGATACATTGCCTTGATGGAGGCATGTAAAACCAATACAAGTCTACATTCTTAGTAAAGAGAAAAATGAAGACCCCAAACCCCAGTTTCTTATCCCGAGGATAATAGGAAAAACAATGATGAATCAACGAGTAAGAGGGTCACGTCATATCCCAGATCTCACATAATCTCCACCTGAATCACAGAAATGCATGATTCCGATCACCGAAATAAAACATTCTAACAAGGGAGTCTGTTTTAAATCATATCAGTAACCGGTGGTAGATGAAACCAAAACATTATGCTCCTTTAAACGTTTCTGAAAATGAGCTAAACGGGTTTGCAACTGCAGGATGCCAGCAGCCTTCTGAGAAAGAATGGCATTTAGTCTTGTTATATAATCATCCAGTTGATTCCCTGGTTGATCTGCTTCAACCAAGAGGTTCATCTCCTGCATGCCAAGCGCAGATAAAAATATGAATGAGAAATGGAATTCATATTTCTAGATTCTAGGACCTATTTATATCATTATTCCTAGAATCAACACTGAAACGTCGGCCAGTATTCAGTAAGAGATTCAATAAATTTTAAGTTTGGTCTGTACATATCAATGTTCTTGATGAAAACATGCACATAATTCTTGATTATGATATTCATAAAAAAATCCTTCTGTAAGACACATTTAATACAGTACTCGTATTAAATAATCTTGAGACACATCACCCAGTTCCCTAAGAAAAAGAATAAATAAAAAGATACAACAAAAACGACCATTTAATACCTCTCTAACAATATTCATGGTCTCCTCTACTTGTGTCCGGTGAGCATTTACTAGGTCCTCTTCTTCCTGAAATAAAGACACGCATTAAATAAAGATCAGCGCTGAAAATTTTAATATAATCGTTATCTCAGTAGCCAACAACTTACCTGTAAGAGGGCATTTAAATCATCCTCAGCGTGTGTGGTTTGAGGCTCAACTTTTGGGAGCTCCTTCCACTTCATCAGACCACTGGGTTTCTTCAATCTGTCATCAGTTGTAGCATATGACTCCATCTTTCCATTTTTCTTCAAAGATGGTTTTACCTGCTCGTAATACTCTTCAGGGGGGCTAAAATCATCCCCTTCATTTTCATCTGGCCATCCATCTGTTGTGCGATCCTCATAGGCTGATCCAGTAATGGAAGATAACGGTGCCGTGGTTGATTCTTTAAGGTTGAAATTTGATGATATAGCCTCTTTCTTTGTATTGTTCCCTTTCGACAAGCTTTTCACCCTGGTTTGTAACAGCAAAATATTATTTTTATTTACCTTGTTAACGGGTGTTTGTCTGAAATGTGATGCGGGTGGTTTCAAGGAGTGGGGAATACAGAACTACACCTATCAGAAAATTCACGTTACCTGTCTGCATATCTTAATGTATTCAGAGTATGTTCGCATGAACCGGTGCTTGGTGATATGCATGAAATCATAACGGTGCGGGAGTTGCCAACAAATGAATCCCTCAAAACTTCAGTCAGTTTACTGCCTCTGAAAGGGATGTGTCCTTGGTCATTATCAAGAGCTCTTATGCATTCCTTTAGGGCTAGTAAGCTCTTATTGATTTCAGCACCTTCTATTCTGAATCATATGGTTGTAAACAAATGACGCAACAAAAACACATTAGACTAACGTGAGAATGTTAGAGGGATGCAAACAATTCATTATAGAATCCAATTGAGACATCTTCAACAATAATGTATACCCAAATTTGGAACTAATCTTAATTTATATTTTTTAATTAATTTTCTCAGATATAAGTACTATTTAAACTTGGATAAGTAACAAGATAAATCCATCTCACATAATTCAAGCTTAATCATACCTTGTCTGTTTGTCGTTATCTGTGGTATCTGCTCCACGTTCGCTTCCAGCAAGATCTATGAAGGAGAGCTTGCCAACCAAACGGGGAGGTTTGGATTCATTTCCATCAACTGACCTCTTGATAGCAAGTTGAAGTATTGCATGTGACCGTGATGATTCCTCATTTGCACCTGTGGTGCCTGTACTTCTTGTGGAATTTCCTTTCTCAATCAGTTCTTTGATGTTCTCCACATCTGATACTCGGTACTCTTGCAAACCCACAATGCAAACTTGCTGCTTACCATCCTCCCTCATGCAAAGTTTTCTGCACAAGTACAACTTTAAACCTCGAGAACATAGATTACAGGTGCAAAAAAGAAATTATTTGACTTACTTTCGTTCATTAAGAAGATCAAAAAGTTTGCCACCATATATTTCAAAGAAGCTGACAAACAGTTGAAATCCCTGGTTTCTGTAAGTATGATGCATCAATCTAAGGATGTCCCTTGATGCTTTAAGTGGCAGTGGCTTCATAGTGTAAGTTTTTCCACTTCCTAGAAGAACAGAAATCGTATTAACAAGCCCACTCATAGTACAAATCTGAGGTTAAGTAGTCGGCCTAAACTTTGTTGATTTTTGGTCAACAACTAGGCCTTAAAACATGGAAGTCCCAAAGAGATGTGGAAATATCACTTTACAACTTAGCATAAAATCGGTATTTGTCTTCAGGCAGGATGCAATAGTAACAAAATCAAACTTTAGAGGGTGTTATCACCTGTTTGTCCATATGCAAAGCATGTTGCCTTAGTGCGTTCAAAGATTATTGGAACTATAGGCTCTACTGTTTCACGATACACCTAAAAAAAGAATTTAAACAAAGTTACGTAAGGATATAAAACGTGTTGTCAGTCTTTCCTTTCAACTGAACATTTATGAGCACAATGGTTACCTCATCATTCGTAACCTCTTCATTCAAAACAGCATCAAAAACAAATTCATGCTTTTCTACATACTGAGTTAAGTCCACCTGTAAAGCATATAATTTTGAAATGTGTAAATATAAAACATGTATTAGATTATCATACCATAAGAACTGACTAGTGAGGAAATTAATGGATAAGTCAGCATTTTCAGCAACAAAGACGAGTATAATGCATTGACATTGGAACCATTGATCAATGTTGGCTCTTGAACTCACCTTCAGTTTAGTCTCGTGCACTGTTAAAGAATTGGAATATGTTTCTATAATGTCTTCCTCATTTTTGGCTAATTCTTTCTTATTCATTGGTCTTTTACGAACCTGGATTAAAAAATAACATTCAGATATTAGAAGAAAATTAAAGCAGTGTTCTTTTCCTTACACTTGAAAAAGATCTAATATTCATTGCCAGATAATTCAATGAAATTTATATTATGTTCAATGTATACAAAGCTGTAATTATGCCAATGCAGTTTTGAAGAAAAGAAGTCCAAATTACTATCAAACAGTCAGTACAAAAACATATTAAATAAAAATGAAACATGACTGGTGGATTTAGATATGCAAAAGAACATACCACAACTTTAATCTTTGCTACTGAATTAGATTTCTCTTTCTCTGCAGGAAAACTCTTCAATATGTTTTCGTTTTCAGGAGCACGAGCTCTGCCAGTCTGTTTGCTCAACATGTAAGGTTCAGAGTCATCAAAGCTTCTCCCTCGGCCAGGTTGATACAGGGAGTTTGCATCATATGCATTGGAGGCTGGCATCTAGAAGAAGAGACAAATAATAAGCAAGTTTAAGCTACCTTTTCATGTGCTTCTACTTTCAATTTGCATAACATGATCAAATCAAGAATGCAATTCTCATATTATCTAGATTGAGGAAATGCTTAAGTCCTCAGGTTATATGAAAATGGATGAATAATAAATTCAAATCAAAGTCCCAACGCACAGAGCCAATGATCTGCTGAGGCTGACATAATATCCCACAACATCAACACAAATTTTGCATAGTATAAACAAACACTTTCAAGGGTTAGAGACTCAACGAACTAGAAATTTTTATAGCCGTAACCTTTCAAAAGATGCAATGTGACCGTTATACACAAGATGAATGACAACTATAGAACAACAAAAGCACAGAAATCAAATGAAACTTCATCCGGTGTAGACAATAATAACCTCAGGAGGAAGAAGCTCGGTATCGAACGAATGCAGATCCAACAAGCCGGGGCTGAAATCACCAGACAAATCATCGCCGTTCTTTTTCTGCATCGAAGCACGGTATCCACCGGGAGGAGTGGAAGGTTCCACATAATACTCAGTCCCTCCGTTAAAGCTCCTCGGCGCGTTCCGGTACATTCTTCCTCCCTGCGCTCCACCGCCACCGCCGTATAAGTTATAGTCCTGCTCGCATTCCAACGACGAAACAAATCTTACGAAATCGGACCAAAACAAGTACGCGCAACGGTAGAAGAGAAGATCGATAGCGGAAGGAGAAAAGACAGAGAGAGAGCAGAGAATGAGATCACCTGAAGCGGAGGAAGTTGATTGGTGGAGGATTGAAGGTGTTGGAGGCCAGCCGATTGGAGCCACCTGTTGCCGTTGGAGGAGCCGTCGAGGAAGTTATCGGAGTACTGACGCTGGTGGTGCACACCCGCGGCACCAGATCTCAGCCCCTGTCTCCCTGCACCGTTCATCTTCCTTGGCGATGATGAGATCGGAAAGGAACGGTGTGATCAACGACAGAGTGTAGTGGAGTGGAGTGAAACCGAAGATATAGGAAGGAACCAATAGATACGATAACAGAGACCAAGGTGTTGTTGTAGAGAAACCAAGGAAGGGAGCCTTTGAAATTTTTTGAACGGACACGGTGCCTGGCACGTGCGACTCAGAGTCAAACGACGTCGTATTATTGGGGGTTAGGGTAGGGGTAGGTCCCGTGGTTTTTTGAACTTGTCCCGTCCCACATGGGTGGGGACGGCCTCTGTTTTGTGTCTATTTATCGTTGCGCGCTTGGCTTCATATTCAAAACTTGTGGCCTTCTGCGTGCATGCTTTTAAAACGCTCTGCCACGTGGCGTCCATTGCGGGTCGGGTCTCTTTGTTGATGGCAACCCACCTAACAATTTGCGGCGCGGCACCGTGCTTCTGTTTGGGCCCAGGTTTTCCGGCCTCTTCTCGTTCTTTCGGTGCCTCTTTGTTTTTTCACTTTTTTTTTTAATTTAATTTTAAACTTATTTAGCAAAATGTTCCCTTAAGTGAAGGGAATGCATTAGAGTCATCAACTCCATGAGTGATTCTTCCTGCACCTCCACGGTGACTTCCTCTAACTCCATAATTTAAAAATATTTCTATTTTAACTTTGAGGAAAATACGAAAATAACCTTCATTTATAGTAATTGTTATTCATTTTTTTTTCACTTTGCAGGTTGCACAAACCGCAATACAATTAAAAAATAAACACATTACGGGTTGTACAACCAGCAATTATACTTTCTGCACCTTTTATATTGCGGGTTGTACAAACCGTAATATAAAACTTTTTTTAAATACATTGCGGGTTGTAGAACCCGCAATGTATTTAAAAAAAATTATGTTGTGGATGGTACAACGATAAAAACAAATATTCCAAAAAAAATTTCTTATAATAAAAAGTAAAAAAAATAATTTATAGCTATAAATAATTTAATTTATAATAAAAACAAATAGTTTAGATCGAGGTGGAGACCCTTAAGTGTAAAACTATGGTAATAACCACTACTACACCACAGTAGCGGGTTGTACCACCCGCAACACAAAATTTCTTTTAAATACATTGCAGATTCTACAACCCGCAACATAATATTTTTTTTAAATACATTGCGGGTTCTACAACCCGAAATGCAAATTTTTTTCAAAAAAATTTTGTATTGCGGGTTGTAGAACCTGCAATGTATTTAAAAAAAGTTTTATATTGCGGCCCGCAATGTAAAAGGTGCAGAAAATATAATTGCGGGTTGTACAGCCCGCAATGTGTTTATTTTTTAATTGTATTGCGGTTTGTGCAACTCCCAAAGTGGAAAAAAAAATGAATGAAAGTTACCATGAATGAAGGCTATTTTCATCTTTTCTTCAAGGCTAAAATGGGAATATTTTTAAATTATGGAGGTGCAGGAAGTCACCATGGAGGTGCAGGAAGAATCACTCCAACTCCATGATTGTTCTTGGACTCATTGGGCTCGCTACAGTCAGGCCCGTGAAGGCTTAGAAGGCAATATGATATAAGTTATCCATTAATTTTCATGTTGACAATATTTTGTTTAAAAAATAAAATAATCATTGTGATTCACCAGATTATAAGGGATTTTGTCTCCAAAATTTACAAATAAGAGCTGATGTTATTAAACAGTTAGGTTCCAATATTGGCTTTCTCCACATTTCTAATGTGCAGTCACAAATTCACTAACAATATCTTCCATTGATGCAAATAATTTTATTTTTTGTTACCATAGAAATAATGTAGCTACTGAACATTGAAACAACTATTAACGTAGAGAGAAGGTTTTGGAGTTGCAATAACTTTATGATAAGATCTCTTAACAGTGAAACAGTTCTTAGAAAGATATGAAGTTGTTAGTTAATTATTGAATTTCTGATGTAGAAAGGGGTTAAAAGTAGTGGTTGTTGGGTTTGTGTTGGTGCATATGTGTGTTAGCCCTAGTGTTGAGGTTGAGTTTGTATTGATGCTATGCATGTGGTTAGATTTGAGTAACTGTAGGTAATTGTGTTGCTTGATGCGTTTGAGTATATATCTCTTAGCTTGTACTTTGAGTTTGGTATGTTGTAGAGGAGCATTATCTTCTTCAAGTTGAAAAGACTCCAATGCAGGGTGACTTTTCGCACAATGAAAATAATTGAACACTTGCGATGTACAAATGTACACTTCAACAATTATATCAAATATTTTATGAGGAATTTGAAGAGAATAGTTGTTTTTTTTTTATAAATACTTTATATAGTTTGTAATAAAACATGCTTTAAGGTAAGAAATTTAGAAAGAAATTAGAATTTTAAAATCTTATGAGTATTTGAATACTTACAACTAGAAAGTTTCAAGTTTTACAAAGAAATAAAAAATTGAAATACTTTTATACTTTCAAATTGATTTGCTTCTCTTCATATCATTTTTTCAAATTCATTTTGGCTATAGTTGATTTGACTAATCTTAGTACAATGTTAGAATTGTTACTTTTCTATTTATGTTGATCAGAAATTTTGATATATAAATTATTTGTAATTAAATTCATAATAAATAAGTTGTAATGTTGACTATTAGGCTCAAAATTATACATATGATTACGATTATGTAAACTTTTATGACAATACCCTTAACCTAATCTATACTCTTAATTTTTGTAGTTAAAGAAAGAAATTTTCTAAAAATTGTCAAATGGCTCACAAAGTGGTTTATAAATTTGAATAGCAGTGTATTATTGCTATGACAAAAATTCAAAGGCGAGATTATTAATATTAAAAAAGTTCATTAAGATATTGGTTCATATTTGTTGTAACTAGTATAAATATTACTGATAATATCACAATTCTAGTGTTGAAGAGAGGTTTAAAATAAAATGACGAGAGGTTTGAAATGTCTTAACAAAAGCTATAAACTAAAAATAAGAATAAAAAACTTTTAGCAGAATAATATAAAATTACAAGATTAACTTTTACACTTCTAAAAGACTGCAGAAAAAATAAAAATAATGAGTTAATTATGCAATACCACAAATTGAAGATGAGTTTCATGAAGTCCCTAACAATTATTCAAAAGAATATAGAGACGATTAACATGAAGTATTATTCAACTATGTGTACGTGCACTGAAGCAAATATACATATAGTAAAAAGGAATCTTATAAACCATTTCAGCCAAAACTCATATAAAAGTCATTATCATATCACATGTTCATGAATAAAAAAACTTTCAATTTAACAGGAGTTTACGAAGAGTATAATGTGAATAAGACTCTTGATCCAAACAAATTATTGTAAAAGTTTGTAGACTGCTGTTTATGCATTTTTCATATGATCATTTAAACAAATTTATGTATTTTTATTTAATCTTAATAATTTCAATATAATCTAAAAGAAAGAAATGTAGAAAAGAGCATAATGTAACCCTCTTTGTTTCATCAGAATGTGAACGAATTGTTTGACATTGGAAACTATAGAACGTAACATTATCAAACACAAAAACCTGAATGTCAATTTTGATGAACCTGTTTCTGGGACATGGTATGTGGTTGTTATGTCTCCCTCAAAACTTGATTGTTTCTACAGTTAAATGCTTCAGTTGCTATTATCAAACAGACACCTTAGAGTGATCTCATATGCAGAAAATATAGCACCGTTCACCACAAAGGCTCTGGCAACTGCAGTTCCTAAACCCCTCCACAGCACCTCATATCCTTCTTCCCTAACACTTTTCCTAAGGCAATCCAAAATGCCTCTGTATTTTTGTGAAGAAAGTGTTTGAGCCTGCAATCTTGTTTTGATAACGTCTAAAGGGTAGCTCAATACCCAACTCACTACCCCAGCTAATCCTCCTGATACCAGCATGGTATTCAAGCTCTCTTCACAACTTCTTCTACAACCTGGGTGAAGTTTCTCCCTTGCATATTCGTATGTCCAAAAGTAGAGACCGTGTGCAGGTGCATCTCTTAGCATGGTGATTCCAAGTCCTCGATAAATGCCACGAAGACCCTCTATTTTCCATATGTTCTTGGCAACTCTCATAGGACCCTTTTGGGTTTCTATGGATTGACCTATGTTCTGCAACTGAAGCCGAATTTTAACTAACTCAACAGGGGATAGTAACATACTCTGTATGGCGCCGCTGCAAAATCCTCCCAAAGCAACACCCTTGTAAGAAGGAGGATCGTTAACCAAATCGGATGAACTAAATGCCCTCGAAAGAATTGCGTAGATTTGGAAAACCATGGCATTCTGCATCCAACAAAACAATCACCTCAATTTTGGATAGCTACATTTTATGAAGGATTTGAACATTTTCTTTTTTTTTTTGCACTAACGACCATGATTAAGGATGTCCAAGACATATAAATAGATAAGTAATAATTAATTGCTTTAATGTTTTCTCTCTCAGTAAAACACTGAGCATAATTAGCAAACTTAAAAGTAAACGGTTCATCAAATGCTACTTTATTACTGGGATGACACAGTTTACTGTCACAATTATGCAGAAAACTAAATCTATAATAAGAAAAATCTAGTATTTTGTAGGAGGAAGACGAACATTGATAGGACTTAGGTAGCTAGTGGTATCCTCAATAATTGAATGGTGATCGTGGATCAATTGATTATTCTTCAAAAGTCCAGAAGCCATTAGATGGCTCATCCAAAAATATAATTTAATATTGCCTCTGGCGTGCATCACTCAGTGGGCCACGATTTGTAGTTAATCCACAAACAAATAATTGAGTAAACAATAGGGACTTCAGAATTCCCACCAGTGACTGAACAAAACATTCCAAGGGATTTGAGAACTCCAACAACTGAGTTTGAATATGATATGATAAATGCTCTCGAGTATTGTTAGGAATAGGACACTGACTCATAAGAAAACAAAATAAGGACACTTAGCATATAAAAAATCCAGATTCTTCAGAGCGGGAACATCATTAACAATCATAGCACGATCCCATTTTAATATATTACAATAAAAACTGAATCCAATTAATACGACATGTATTTATTCAATAAACAACAATGTATTGCAACATTAAAATTTTCATTATGACCAAATCCTGAAATTTAAAACTCAATAAAATCAGCCTAATAATGAAGGATTGTATTCCAAACTTCAAAAACATCATGAATAAATGTAAAAATAAATTTCAGACAGGCTCTCTGCAATTGAGGTGGGTGGAACGATCGTACATCTAATAATGAACAGAGTTACAGAACAGACCAAAATACGAGAAGAGTTTGGCTGGTTGTGGTCCCATCATCCACGTGATGAGCCTGATCATAAAACATGTCTGCTTCTAAACTTATGGTAACAGATAAAAGACCTAGTGTTGATGGAGGGATGGAAGTGAAAGAAAAATGAAAAAAGAAAAAAGAAACTTACCTGAAAGGTAACAGAGGCCAAAGGTGCAGCCATGCCGCGGTACAGAGCGGTTGGTCCTTCATTGGCCACCACATTTCTGAGGATGGTGAAGGCAGAGGCAGTGTTGAAGGAGTTCTGCTGCATCACGCGGAGTGTGTCCAAAGGGTAACCAGAGATTATGCCAGCAGTGCCTCCAAACCCTCCTGCTACAAACTCTTTTCCCGTGCTGCTCGCAAGAAACTCTGGCCAGAATTCCATTCCCACCTCTGCTTCCTTTCACTCTCTTCTGCCCCTCCTCAAAATGATAACTTTGCAATTGATATTTTCTGCCTTGTTATTATATATAGTCCTATTGACATATCATATGGGGTCTGATGAGCAAATACTGAAAATACTTTACTCGTGGACTAATCACCGATGAACACGTGGCGGGCCTTTGTCACGGGCTCACGGAACTTGGATGTGATTTGAGCTTAGTGATCTGCGAACTTTTGAAATGATAAGAAGCAACACCTTTGGAAGATGAAAAGAGCACTTTTGAAAATGAAAACAACGTGTGAAGATAAAACAAATATGTTTTTAAGACGTGTTGGAGTTTATCAGTAGAGGGTTGGACTGCATAAGTGGGTAGTGACTTGTAAACGGTGTTTGGTAGGAAGGAAAAAAGCAGGGACTTGAATAAAAATCCGAAAAAAATATTATTATTTTTAGTCAAACAAATCACTAAAGATTAATTTTTGGATTAATATTTTTGGTAAACAAATGTCTTCACAACGAATCGAAAAAGACTAATTATCATTGAGTAACTTCCGAGAAACATGATTTATTTACAAATCAGATTAATTGCCCCATACAGTGAATGCAAGACTTTATCTCAAGAATAAAAAATTTGCCCTTCAAAGTTATAAAGTTACAAAATCTTAACAAGCAGAATCCGGTGTAACTCAATTGTACAATTATCTTCCATGTGTGCTAGAAAGTGTTAAGTCATATGAGGAATGAAGTTCTTGTCTGCTATAAGGAAGCTCTGAGTCTTCCACAACCACATTGACGAAGAATGCTGGCTGCTTTGGTTGGGGAAGTTGCATTGTATCATTTGATAGAAATGAAGCAATGTCTGCCATGGTTGGTCTATCTGTTGCTTGATCTTGTACACACAGCAGGCCCATATGAATACATCTCAAAACTTCATTCTGAGGACATAGTTCTTGCGAATCTGGGTCTATTAACTCCAGAGCTCTGCCTTCATTCCAGAGTTGCCACGCCTACAAGTTTCCCAAGATCCAAATAAAACTTTTAACCTTTCATAATCATAAATTTAATGAACTAGTCATTTGAGAATGAGAAACTTACATATCCTATGAGGTTGAGTGGACGATCCGAATCATAACGACTATTATTTTTCTTGCCACTAAGTATTTCTAGTAGCAGCACACCAAAGCTGAATACATCTATTTTGATGGACACAACACCATTTATTGCATACTCAGGAGCCATGTATCCACTGAAAAGATCGAATGCTTGCGTAAGGATGAATGAAAGAGAAGAACTTTGAAAATGCATGGCAATTATAAACTTACTATGTACCAACAACTCTGTTTGTGTTTTCTTCTGATGCCCTTACACCAAATATTCGAGCCAGGCCAAAGTCAGATATCTTAGGATTCATCTCGTGATCAAGCAATATATTACCTGCTTTCAGGTCTCGATGTATCACCTTTAGTCTCGAGTACTTGTGTAGATAAAGAAGTCCTTGAGCAATGCCTCCAATGATGTTCAACCGTTTTTCCCAGTCTAGCAAATTCTTTCTAGCTGAATCTGTTTTAAAGTTAGCATGATTGTTAAAATGCTACTGCATGCTAATATTTGGCACGGTCTTACTTTGGCAAAACCTTTGTTAAGACAAAAGAAGCTTACCAAATAGGTAGAAGTCTAAGCTCTTGTTAGGCATGTATTCATAAACCAATATTCTTTCATCTCTCTGGATGCAGAACCCCAGAAGTTTTACAAGATGAGTGTGTTGGAGTTTGGCCATAAGTTTGGCTTCATTCTTAAATTCCATTACCCCTTGTCCTGAACTCTTAGAAAGTCGCTTGATTGCTACTTCTTGCTGATCACTTAATGTTCCCTGCAGGTGTCATTGTATCAGTTCTGATTCAGATATTTGAGCAAGAAAATTGTGATTGTCATACAGATATATGGTTTCAAATTACCTTATAAACAGGACCGAATCCACCCTCTCCTAGCTTATTAGCTGCTGAGAAATTCTGTGTTGCAGCAACAATGGTTTCAAAGGTGAATATTTCAACCCCGTTGCTTGTGTTTACCTTGTTCTTACTTTTTCTAGAATTACCTCCAATGTCGTGTAATAACTTCTCCTGCATCTTCTTTCTCTCCACTGGGGGTGAGACATGAACATGTAAGTTATAAAAAGGTCTTACAGACTGAAACTCACTATACCATATCTACATTATGACAGTTACCTTTAGCTTTGTAGTTTCTCCACAAGGCACGCCATAAAGAGAAAATTACAGGTATTGCAAATGCTGCTGCCACACCAACGATGAGCCATATGTACCACCGGTTTACTGCAACCCATAGATAGATAATTTACTACTCTGAAAAGGTGGCTGAAAATTTTTTCAACCCAATTAAAACATTTCTCTTCTCTTTTTTCTAATCTATTCTTTCTAGTATTCTGAGTATTTTTCTCATAAGAAAGCTGGTACTATATATCATGGATAAGTCTTTAAGAACAATAATTATTCACAATGTTCGTATTTTTAGCCATTAACACCAACAAATACTTATGACAGATTAAAAGGGTAAAACACACGTAATAGTACTCCCTTGTTCTAGGACTAGAAGCAAAGAATATAGTCATCTGTGGTGGTAGGGAATCTGAACGTACCTTTGCCTTCCGGGAGCAGTGCAACAGAAACATAGATAGGCAGTGCTATGTCTTCAGAGCCTCTAACAAATTTTGTTCCTTTGAGCCATATCTGGCATCCAGTATTGTTTTTGTGGTTTATTGGGGCATATGCTTGACAAGAACAATTGTTCCTACATATGATCTCACAGCACTGCGTACCATTGCTGCCAGCATGAACTTGAATGCCAACGGTGGACATCTTACCAACACTTTTCACGAAACCACCTTTAGTGCTCCTGCAAGCAGGAAGGCTTTCCGGTGTGCATGGAGAGTGTAAAGCCTGATTTCTGTAAAAATTTTGAATGTAGGAGCTGTATCCACTCATCTTATCCTCGTACCTTGACCACAACATGAGACCTCCATAATTTGGTGACTTGTTTACTTCAGGCAAGATCTTAGAAGTTAATTCATCAGCTGAGACATAACCGCTTGCAGCTGCAGCTTGATCTGCTGGTAACCCCAGAAATATTTTCCCTGCATTCAATGAGGTGGACCAACGGTTCCATGCTTTAAGGAAGTTATCGAAATTGTTTTGGGTATATTCGCATGAAGGATTGTTGAAGAATTGTATCCAGACGTAGTCAAAAAGGTCAGTAGCAAGGACCGAACCCAGCGTAGCATCAGGAAATGGACACTGAGGAGCTGCTGACAGGTACACTTTGCGTGTCTGTGAATATGAACTGAGTTGAAGGGAAAGGTTTACCAGGAATGATGATTCACCTGTCTGTATGTTAAAGTCAATGCCATCTAAGACTACATCCCCAAATGGGCGTAATGAGGATGAGCCACCCAGGAAATTGTCCCACAAGTAATCCGAAACATTCTTGTCATAAGAAACATTCTTTTCATCCTCAACGGAAGAAGTATTCCGGTCACCAGCACCTCCTCCCCCTCCTCCACCTCCTCCTACAATAGAAAGCATCACCTTGATCCCTTGCTTTTGACAATTCCTAATTTCTCTTCCCATCTCAGTGCACCCATTAGAAGATGGGTCACAATGACCAGCCAGGTTCAGTGTTGGAGTTTGGCCATTCCCAAAGGTGGAAAGGAAGGCTATGTTGACGTAGGAGTACTTTCCTGTTGCACACGTTTCTGTAAGGTTTCCCTCATCGGAGTTTTGACCCCAGTAAATGGCAATGTGTTCACCTTCAGAGGGGTGAAGTAGAAGGAGGATCAATAGAGAGGGAAACACACTTCTCCTCATCTTGCTCTCTTTCTGTTCTCACTGCTTGGTTTTCAGTAGCAATCAACCGATCCAACATAATGTGTATTACATATGGCTACAATCCTCCAACTTTACCCTTCACGCGTTTCTGTTAACACTTGCAAATTCACACACGCCTACCAACCCATTTCTATCTCTTTCCTACTTTCTTTACCACTTTAACCGATGACTTTGACTAACGATCTACCTGCATACTGTACAGTTAGAAGAAATGTAATGTGTTTGCACACTTTAGCTTTCCCTGTTCTTATTTTTGTGTATGTATCAATCCAATCACTTGTAATGCATCTATGATTCCTAGATCACTTTTCACACGTTTTGTTGTTCCTAATTATGTTTACAAATTCCATATTCGCATTTCCTCTCTCTTTCCAGTGGCACTGCCTCCTACATTCCTTTGCACGCTTTTATTAAATAACTGATTGATTCCTTGACTGAGTTTCAACCATTCACTCATTGACGCCAAGTCAACAAACTGATAGAAACTGTATTGCTGCTTTCATCACACTAAAGTGATTTTGAGATAATTTTACCCATGCATCTTCAATATTTTACGTTTATTCACCACTTCAGTTTATCTTAAATTTATCTACCACACGTTGTCGAAATTGTTACGGTATTTAGAGAATCATTTCTTCCACCAGCAATAGGACTTCTAGGCTCTTTCACTCCAGAATCAGTGAAGAATGTCCAGTTAATATTCTTTGTTTTTCCTAGGGTTCATTCAACTCAAATATCCTTGCCAAACCAAAATAGGATTCAATTCATAGTTCAGTAAAATGTTAAACAAGTCCTTGTGCAATTCCATGAACGATGGAAAATCTTTTCTTCCAATCAACAAACCCGTATAAGAGAGGAAAATTGGTGAGCAGAAAATGTACTATAGCCTTTTGACCACTTGAAGAAACTTGCTAAATTAATTACATTTGGTTGATATGCAAAGTTTGTATACCAAAATGGTAACAGTCCTAACTTTTGCTGGGCATATATTCGTAGATCAACATCCTTTCTTCTTTTTCAATGCAGAAACCGTAGAGCTTGACCAATTTAGTGTGGTTGAATTTAGCAATTGACATCTGGGCATTTTATTTTCTTTCTTTGGTAGTTAATTTCTCTTCTAGGGGTAGTAATATGAATACTAAATCCAACCAAATACAAAAGATAAAACGAAAGAACCATCCATGCTTTCGGATGTGATGACTGCACTACTTGTGATGAGTTCATTGATGAAATAAACTTGTCGACCAGAAGAAGACATGACAAATCTGGCTTTGATATTTTGTGCAGCTTTGCTTGAGTATAGCACTAGAGCTGTGTATCGTTATTGCTTAAGATTATCAAGCTACCATAATCATCAATTATAAGCCTTGCTTGTCGCTTAAAAAGTGGGATTTTTGGGCCGGCATGGCAGAGACACCCTCTGACGTAATTGATTCCAAGGTAAATTCTTTCACTCTTAGGGCCATTGAAAGCGAAGAGCTTAGAGGGCGAGGTTAGAAGTAATCTCGTGCAAACACCGAAGCCTGGTGTAGTTCAATGTGAATGCCAAAGTGAGGAAGAGAAGGGTTCTACCAATGCTACGTGTGCAGGTTGTTCTTATTTGGTTAACTTTACAAGAGTCTATGTAACGTATACAATGCTGCTCTGGTTGATTACCAAGATTTTTAAAGTCTATGCAGACTTTCGTGTATGTCTTTTTATAATATCACCTACAAGTTATAGAAACTAATGTAATTTATTAAGTTTTTTTTTCAAAATTCAATTTAGATTCAATCATCTTAAATACACATATACTTTAAATAGATCAAAAATTAAATTAGATCTTTTCAATTAAACTAGATTAATTTTTTAAATTGAATTTAAATTTGAATTTGAATTGACTTGACTTGAGCTTACCAAGTCAAATCTAGTCAATCCAACTAGATCCAACTTGATTGGATTCTATTCAATTAGACTCAATTTTACTTGAACTCTAAATACAACTAAGTATGGGCAAATGTTTTTTCTTTCTGTATCCCCTCTTTTTCTTTCTGTACCTCATCATATTTTTAAAATATGAGTCCTGTCCTTATAGGTTTAAAAATGACTTTCAGAATAAATTTTGGAGGTATAAGAATCAATTCCAAAATAATATTTTTAGAAGTTCAATTTGACTTTCAGAATCTATGTTCTGAAAACAGTTTCCCGAAACATAGACTTATTTCTCCGTAACTAAAGTATTTTTTGCCCACCAAATACTTATTTGAAAACGAAATTCAGTAAGATTTCCATATAATCCCCTTTTCGAAAATAAACAAATAAAGCTCTGCACCTACACCTTACACACATTGATGTTGTAGACCGCAATAGACTACCCTAGACCGTTGCACCTCAATTGCCCATCAACTCCAAACACCCCTAACCAAAGCAAAGCTTCCTCACCAAAATTCAATCCAAATTCAAATCAAATTTTACAACTTGCAATAAAAAACAGATCAAATGGGACGGGAACCAACGACCAATGCCGACGTTGCACTGCCTCCAAAGAGTAACCACACCACCTCCGACGAACCAAGCGATTGCCCAAAACCCTAACCCATCTTATTTTAACCTGGAGGGACACTTCTGTCCTTTCCTCTCATTGATGGGGTAAAGAGTAACTGATGGGGTGCATGAAGCAACAGCCCTAAGTCTAAGCTAAGTTTATTCTGGTCGGACCTAAACTTATGTGAGTTAGGACGAATTCTTCCTTCACCTCGTACTATAACAGTGACAGAAATAAAAAAAAATGAGGAAATGAGCTCAACGGCTCTTGATTGAATTTAAAAGAATCTTTCTTACAATGCAGCTTCAACAGAGGTAAGTGTAGCTAAGAAAGCAATAATGGCAGAGAAAAAAATAACAACGAAGTATGATTGCAGAAAAATAATAGAGAGAAGAAGAAGGTTACACACAACTCCCTTTCTCTTTCTTACATTTTGCTATTTATACTAGCTAATGCACCAATCAAAATCAGCTAGCCTAGAATTAGTTATCTTGGTTCTCGCACCTCTACCAAGCCTTTTTCCCTCATTTT
>Ga0099825_1000300_pt1 | contig 47960 bp, 18 predicted proteins | sample SiratroredBW_FD_76838 | JGI IMG/M metagenome (GOLD analysis project Ga0099825, IMG submission 76838) | Root nodule microbial communities of legume samples collected from California, USA - Siratro red BW | ecosystem: Host-associated > Plants > Roots > Nodule | place: USA: California | collected...
GTTTTTACCTTATTAAGAAGGTTTTCCACGCTAAAATTTTCTGGCGTTGTTTTTATATTTACGCTTCCGCAAAGTGCCTATTTTGAGTTCACGGAGGAGGGAAGAAAGAGCGATTCCCAACAAGACGATCCGTATGAACCACCGAACAACTGTGAGGTGGGTATTTATTGCATAACTTGTGTCGCACTAGTGTTAGACTAACACAGTAATTAGTGTTGTAAGAGAAGAACAATAGTAATAAATTTAGAACAACATATTTACTTAATTATATAATTTTAATTTTATTTGTTGTTCGGGATCCAACTTTGATGGAAAATTGACATTAATGAGATGTTAGAATAAGTTAGTCCCTGCTTTCCCTTTGAAACTTTAGCAGAACTTTCATTAAATTGATCACACTTTCTCATTTTCTTGCAGATAGTATTACAACAAAAAAGAAGCGAATGTACGTCTCTGGATGATATGACAGAAATAGTAATATCGTACTTAGATGAAAAGGGATACCTCCGGGCCTGACATTTCCTGAATGGCGTTTGTCTTCTTCCCCGTTTGTTGTCGTAGGTATTGATAATATATGTAACACAGTCGGAGGCACAAAAAATCTTCATTCCAGCCGCAAGGAAATCATCGTTTCCTACTCATTTGTCTCCATCTGATAGCAAGGCCCTTGAGAAATTGCTCTTCACAGCTTCACTGTATTTACGACTGTGGAAGTAGTTAAGGTAGAAGATCTATGAGGAAAGAGTTGGTGGCTATTGGTATTAGGGTGTAGGGAAAAGGACGTAATTAAAGTATATGTTAACCATTAGCATATAGATGCTTGTCATTGAATGTGTAGTGTGGTGTCTGAGGATTTGTTCGCTTCCGCATGGTAATGTTTCCTTCGTACTTCGAACAGCTCTTGTCTCAAACTACAAAATCCGACTTGGCAGACACAAAAAATAATCAGAATTAACAAATTTAGCGAAATATTTTTAACTATTAGTTGTATTTGTGTGTGAAATATATATCTAAAAGAAAAAGTATTAAAAATATTTAAACAAGAAAAATAATTAAAGTCTCATTCTCCGAATAATCTATTTTAATTTATAATGGAAGAGTGGGAAGACAAATCATTTTTATTTTTAATAAGTTTTCTCCTTACTATATCTAGTTTACTTGATGTTTGTGATTTAGTCAATCGTATATGTGATTTGAGATAAAAACAAATAACTTTTCTTAGCCTAAATATGTAATCATATATGATATGTTTAGTGTTGAATAAGATTTTGTGAGAGCAAGTTTGAATTTTTCTAACATTTTTTTGAGTTTGAATATTTTTTTAAAGGTAGGAGAAATTATGGCGAGAGAAATTAACTTGAGTTACTCCGTTAGATGATATTAATAATTGTGAAAATGAACCTTAATGAACCAAAATTAAAAAATAAATAATTTAAAATTTAAAATTGTAGTAACGTTGTTATTGAATTGATTTTTTTATTTGATATTTTGAATTGTTTTTTATATTGGTGATACCTCAAATTGGTAATTTAATATTTTGTAAATATTTGTTTTGAATATAATTAAATCAAAATAAGCATGATTTAAGTAGTATGCCCATTAAAACTTGTTTTAGATTGTAAAAGTACCTTTTTTTAGTGGAATTGAAATAAAAGACTTATTTTTTTTTTGCTTCAAATAATTAGATATCTCTTAAGTCAGAGTTTATGCTCAAGTTATAAATAATAGCTCAACTGAGAAGAAAAAATTATAAAAAATTTATCTTTCTTAGAGTGTTATAAATAATAGCTCAACTGAGAAGAAAAAATTATAAAAAAAAATATCTTTCTTAGAGTTTTAGTTATTTAAACGAAGATCCACTATCAAATCATAGAAACACAATAATAATTATCTTTTCTTTAAAAGTTTGATCACTCTGTATAATGGTGCTCAAACAATGAGTCGTGGACTCTTAAGTGCCAATTGAATAATTTAGTAAAAAGAGTCAAAGAAAATTTACTTTCATGTAATATTGTTAAATGAGAACTATTTGCTCAATTGACTATATTTATTTATAAAATATTTTTTTTTGTTTTACTTTAATTAAACCATGTGAGTATTTTATTTAGTATTTAATGAATTATGATGTGAAAGAAAATCTAAAAATTAGATTGAGACTTCTTTATGAACATTTCAACAATTAGGAATGATTTATGTGAATTATCTATTACCTAAGTATATAGGTAAAATTATATTTTTATATTATAGTGTAAATATTAAATTACTTTGAAGATAATAAGATTTTAAGTTTTGTTTATAATCCTTATTGCATAAATAACGGGATTAGAGACTGTGAAAAGTTAATCAATATTTTACTGAGTATATAAATTTGAAAGGTGACTCAATTTGGTAAGTACAGTCTCTAAGAATTGAAGTTAGTAATGATATCTAAAGACCAAAATGTTATGTTGAGATAAAGTTTTGAATGCATATTTATTTATATATTTAATTATTTTAACTTAATTTTTTTATAAACTTTTTATGATTGTATTTTTGACAAACAACATATAAAAGAGTTGTCAAAATATTTAATTTTTTAAAAATAATATATAAATATTATGAATAATAAATTTACATATTTTCAAAATTTTTCATCTTATTTTAGGATGTTAAAAAGGATAAAACAGGAGGTAATTCAACTTTTAATAAAATAACATACTAATACTAGTATTTAGTAATATTGTATTTTAAATTAAAAATTGCAGGACCCTTTTCATGCTGGAAATGTGAAGAAAGAACTATCCAACCCAAGTGCGGCAAATCGCGTAGTCCTGCCAAGGCGGTTGTGAGAGGGGGAAAAATCGAGCGGCGGCGAAGTCCGTTTAATCGCCAGAAAGTGAAGCAGAAACTCATTAATAGGTGTGTTCAATTGCAATTGCAATTGCAACTACGAAGAGAGTAATTTATCAGTGACTGAGAAGAACCCTAGCAGCAACCATGGGGAAGAAGCAGCACAGCAAAGACAGGATGTTCATCACCAAAACGGAGTGGGCAACGGAATGGGGAGGCGCTAAATCCAAAGACAATCGCATTCCCTTCAAACGTCTCCCCTTCTATTGCTGCTCGTACAAATCCTTACAACCTCTCTTACTCTTAATCCCTTTTCACTCAATTTTTTCATTCATTGATTTATTCTTTTCCTTGTTTTAGGCTTACGTTTACGCCGTTTGAAGAACCTGTCTGCACTCCTGATGGCAGTGTTTTTGATATTATGTGAGTATCTATGCGATCCCTTAAGTTTCCTCTTTTAATTATTTGATTGATAGATTGATTTTGCAATTTTGCTTCAGGAATATTACTCCCTATATTATAAAGTACGGTAAACATCCAGTCAATGGAACTCCTCTCAAGCTGCCGGATCTCATTCCACTAACTTTCCACAAGAATTCAGAAGGTCATCACTTTTCTTTTTCTTCATGATTTTATGTTTAGTTAGGTTTTTAATTTCTCGTGTTCCTTCATTTCATCTCGGTGTTTTATTGGTAGACTCGTTGAACTATTTTTTTTAGTGTATTAGCTTCACTTTTAATTCTTTGTACGGCACTTTAGGCTCCTCTAACTTGAATCCTCGTGTTCGCACATGTTGTTGTTGACACTGAATTAGTGATAAGTTTGCATTGAATTATCATTGTGGTTCCTTGTTTCCCTGATTGTACTTGGAAAGGTGTCCGACTTAAAAATATGACAATGGAGTTTTTCTTTTTAGTCATTTTGTTATTGCTGAAAACTTATCTGTGTACTGTAATATTTGCCAAAATGGTTCAGTCAACAGTGACGTTCTTTGTTCTGCTGGTGGATGAAGGAATGCTTTTGTTTGCATTGAAAAACTGTTGCATTTTTTAAAGGGTAAATAGTTAGTTCACTACAAGTATTGACATATCTTGTTTTTAGTACAATAAGAAAAAAAATTAAATCCTTTGATTTTGTTTAAACTCTGTTAATGTTTGAGGTAATTAAAGATGTGCTTGGTCTTTATTATTTGTCTCATCTCTTTATTAAAAGAGAAAATTAACATTAATATGCAATTAACCATGAAGAAGTCTTTTACCCTTCGTTTTTTTGCTTTGTAAATTTAAAATCCTTAATGTTTTTTTTAAGGTTAATTGCATATTAATGTTAATTTTTTTTCTTTAATAAACATGTGTGACAATTATTAAAGACCAAACACATGTTTAATTATTTTAACTATTAACGAAGTTCAAACAAATCAATGAAGTTAAAGTTTTTGTACGAAGATTGTAACTTTTGTTTTTATTGCACTACAAATGAAATATGTCAATGAAGTGACTATTTATCCTTTTTTAAATTGTTTACCCTAACTATTATTACAGGTTAGGAGATGAAACAATAATTTTACTTCTTAATGTGCAAGGTTAGACAAGGATTAGCTATATATGCGGAGTTGGCTAGAGACTTATAACCAATCTGTTTAGTAGTAAACAAGAGAGAAAAAAATGTAAATAAAAAAATCAAGTTCTATCCTAAACTTTTGGAATTGCTTATCTTAAAATCTTCAACGATTATCTTAGGCCTAGTGTTGCTACTTGGTAATAACCAAGCTTATTAGCTAGAGTTGGTTTTCCTCTCAAGAGGTTCAGATATAGGTGATCCCAAGTACTTTGTCACTGAATAGAAGAGCTCAAAGATCTTATTCTGATTTACATGGAGATTTTTCTCATATTTTCATTGTTCTTTTGTTCGTTCAATCAATATCTAGATACACCCTCACTCGAGAACGATTTCCATTACTTTTATACAGTTAACATTGATCAGGAGACAAGATATTTAATACTTGGAAGCATATCATAGATATTTTATTAGTTTGATTACTACCTTTATTTTTCTTTAAATAGCGTTGAAACTGCTATTCTGCTAGCAAGTATACACACAAGGACCACATCAGCTTTGTCAATGTCATTTTTTTGTGGATTTGAAAATTATGATAGGAGGGAAGCGGAGAACATATTTTAGTAGCTTTTGTCACATTCTCAAATCTCCCGAAAAAGAAAAAGGAAGAAAATCAAAGTCCCTTTTCTGTCACTAACTTTGATTGTATCAAAGGATGATAATAAATAGGTCTTGGACCCTTTTGATTCTCCAAGCTTTAACACATTAAATGGAAATATCTCTATCAATGTCTTGGTATTTGGGCATAGGATCTAATTCAATCCTTCAAAACCAACATGTAAGACGAAAACTGCCCAAGCTTTGTTGTAATCTTTATTTAAGTCACATCTCTCGAGTTGATGTAGTACTAAGCCACCACCCTTGATGCTGTAATTAAGACAACCCCTGAAAAAGCATCAAGCAAGGCAGTTTAGGGGTGACCACAATTTAGGTAGCTTTCAAACACTTTCCCTCATGCCCGGGCGAGTGATCTAGAGTGTGGAAATGGAAGAAAATAAAAATTTGGGCTTAGGACTTTATTCAATCTCACAAGACTAAGTTGTAAGGTGAAGACTCTCCAAACTTTAACTATATTTAATCTACTTCTCTAGTTGATGTAGGATTAATCCACCATCCTTGAGGCTCTAAGACTGCAAGTATGTTGTGCTAGGGGTGACCAAAATCAAGGTGCCTTTCCAACACTTTGAATCACGATAGTGTCAAATAGAAATGCTATGGTGTGCACCTGTTATGTTTATGGTCACATTATTGGCAATGCGGCTTTATTCCCAAGCCTAATTATTTTGGAACTGTTGGGGAGTGATTCAACGGAGTTTCCATAGGTTGAAAGATCGAAATGAATATTTGAGAGAATTATGTGTTACACCATTAAAACGTAGTTTATAGCCAAAGTCTGATATGTGTTTTATGTCATGTCCAAACCCAATCTTTAATAATTATGATTGAAGGGGCAAACCCAACCTGCATTGATCATGTTGTGACAACATCTAGTTTAAGGAGACATTTATAAAAAACTTTTTGTCTAGATCCAGCTTCCACAAGGTTGATTTTTAAGATGATATTGTTAGTACTATGTGGAAGGGGGAGGTAGGTAGAACTAGAATATTAGTAAGTTAGTTAGAGTGAGTTAGTGACAAATAAATAGGACTGAAGGGGAGGGATGGTATTGGAGCGTTTGAGTTTGAAGGTACAGGTGGACAGAAGATGGGTAGAATAGGGTGCACGACTTTTCTTTGTGAGAACACTAACAGTCTTGTTGAGGTTGTCTAATGAATAAGAATAACACAAAAATTTGTACTGATTCAACCTAAACACTTGGTCTATGTCCAATTCTCATTTAATAAACTTTTAAAAGGGTTTCACTATAGAAAAAGACTGTTTACAAAGCAAGTATATAAACCACTCTTGCTATCATGAGTACACAAGTCACTTTTGACTATCTCGCCTCCCCTGAGACTAAAAAGCCTAAGTATTTTTGACTATCACTTATGACTACAATTAACAATGAACAAGATGAAATTAAGAAATAACTCTCATAAAAAGGATGTACAACGAAAGCTTCCTTAAGGGGTGTAACTTCACATAGTGAAGAATATTACAAGGTTTCTCTCTTTGATTATACAAAGACTTAAGACAGAGAATATAGGCTCTTAGGCTTTTTCTAAGAAAGTAGAATTGTAGTTGTGTTACAATGTATTCTTTGCATTGATCTTCGTCTTGTATTTATAGTTCCTTAGGAATATGACCATTGTAGGGCAATCTTCACCGAGATATTATTGAGTAATTATGATATTGTTTTCCTTTAATCTTGATGTGAAAAATTACTGGAACTAACTAGATTATTCTCTCTTGCGACTACATATGGAAGGTTGCACATCCTTTTATTCTTGTGCTCAATATAAAAATAGAAACATAGCACAACACAAAATATTACAAATAATATATATATATATATATTTTTTCATTTTAGCATCGTGTGATTAAGAGCTCATTTTGTTTTAGATATGTTCTTTCCATATATTGCAAGTCGCCTATATATTCAAATATAATCAGTTTAATTATAGAACGAGTTCTGGATGCTGTTTTTAAACTACTGATTAAATCAAGTAATGTGATTACCACTGAGGTTAATTTTATTAGTAGAAGTAAGATTAATTGTGTTCCGACGTTTCTTTATTAACTGTTATAATCGTTAGATTGTTTGGTTTTGTTCAAGTATGGAAGGTTCTATTTGAAATGTAGTTACCTATTAACTTTATTAAAAGATAAAAGTAAGAATACGTAAATATATTCAAGGTGATATCATAAGTAATAATCATTTAAATTTTTAGTTATATTTATTATCATCAAAATTTTTATGCAAGGGTCGTCTAGTAATTCTAAACTGTTGTGGGATTTTAGACTGTCCAGGTCTTAACTGAGTTCAATTTCAACCAACATTCAACATGTTATCACAACATCTAGTTGAAGGTGACATTTAGAAAAACTATTGGGGGATCCAACTTGTACTATTTGATCTATGATGAGGACAAGGTTGATTTTAGGAGGGTTAGTTATGATAGTTAGAATTAGTAGTTAGTTAGATTGAATTGCAGACCTAAATAAATAGGACTGAAGGGGAGGAAATTCTTGGAGATTGGTTATCCTATGTAAATTGAGCGCTAGCTCTTTGCATAGAGGAAACTCTTGGAGGAGAGTGATCTCTCCTGCCTGTTCTTTCCATTCAATCTGATAAAATCTTTATTTCATTCCGATTTCTATTCTTGGTTCCTAAACATGGTAGTTTATAGCTTATAAACTTGTAGCTTATTCTTTTTCTTCCATCCCTCACTATTTAAATACGCTACATTTCTTACCTTCTCTTAATCATTTTTACGTTTGCCTAACCTTTCTTGGTCGTGCTGCAGGAGAATATCATTGTCCAGTGCTAAACAAAGTTTTCACTGAATTTACGCATATTGTGGCAGTGAAAACTACAGGAAATGTGTTCTGCTATGAGGTTTTTTTGAGGATCCTTGACTTCAATAAAGCTAATTTCTTATGTAGATGCCATTTATACTTATGTAAGTTGTGGGAATTAGGCTGTTAAAGAGTTAAACATTAAGACAAAAAACTGGAAGGAGCTCCTCACCGATGAGCTATTCACAAGGGATGACCTTATAACCATTCAGGTAATTTGGGTTTGAACAAGACCATTTTTTCCTCTTTCTTCATCTTTCGGTGTCTTAATATCAAGTTGCGGTGTTTGTGTACTATTTGCAGAATCCTAATGCACTTGACAGCAAGGTTCTTCTGGATTTTGATCATGTTAAAAATAGTTTGAAAGTTGATGATGAGGGTATGCTAGCTCATTCATCTTTTGCCAGCTATAAATCTCATTTGTCTTGAATCTTGGTGTTGCTTCTTTTTTTGTGACACATTCTATTTTTTCTCCCTTCAGAACTACAGAAAATGAGTTCAGATCCAACCTATAACATAAACATGTCGGGTGATATCAAGCAAATGCTTCAGGAGCTTGGAACTGATAAAGGAAAGGAAACTGCAATGCATGGGGGTGGTGGTGGCAAGGCACAAAAAGAAAGGGCTGCTGCACTTGCTGCCATCATAGCTGCAAGGTCCCGTGTTGATGAAGATTCCAAATCAAATCCGAATAAAGAGGCCAAAGCTCCTCAGGCATTTAGTATTGTAGATGCTGCATCTGCTGCAGTACATGGAAGAAGTGCAGCTGCTGCTAAAGCCTCATCAGGTGATAAAACTGCAGCTAGAATAGCTATGCATATGTCTGGTGACAGGGCGCCAGTGAATGCAAAGATGGTGAGTTTCTTAGATGTATTCTCTTTTCAACCAATACATATTGATAGCTAACATTCGCAAATTAAATGATCCTTTCAATGAACAGTATGTAAATGTTAGAGATGTAATGTAAAAGAATACATTAATGTCTCTTCTCTTAACTTAAAAGCTTATAGATGGAAGAGTCACTTGAATGATTTTATATTACATCTGTGTAACTCATGGTTTTAAACCAGAAATAGCAAGGGATTGGACCATTAATGTCGTTTCAGTTAACAACTTAAACTTATTTATTGGTGGAAGAGCCATGAATGATTTTATATTATACCTGTAACACATGGTTTTATTACTAGAATTACAAGGGATAGGACCTAAGTCACTCCAAAATTATGAGCTCAGAGGGGGGGGGGAAGATTGTCCAGGGCACCCGTCCCACTCACACTACCTAGGACTGAACATTTTCAGGTAATCAAATGCCAATGAACTTCTAGACTTTGATGATACTGTATTAGATATTGGGAATAGATTGGCACTAACATAACACCAAGAGTTAAATCAAAGGGGTGGGGATTGCAAGTCTTATAAAGACTACTTTTGCCGTATTTGTTCCTAGCCGATGGGTTATCTTAACATATTGTAGATGTAACACTAAACCAAAACCATTCATGTGTCTTTCACCGCGTTTGGGTGAATGAATGTTTCACGTATATTTACCTGAACACTTAAATTGTTAAGCAAATACACATGAATGTTTCTATATGACAGCTCTTAAATGTTCTATCAACTTCTAATGAAGTTTTGTATATCTTTACCTAAATACTTAAATTGTTAGGGAAATACACGGGAATGTTTTTATAAGACATCTCTTGTAAAAGAGAGGGCAGTATTCGCTTGGCTGTGCATTATGAACTTCTAATGTAGTTACCTGTTTCAGGTAAAAAGTCGTTTCACAACTGGTGCTGCTTCCCGGTCTTTTACTTCAACATCATTTGATCCAGTTACAAAAAATGAATTTGAATATGTGAAAGTTGAGAAGAATCCAAAAAAGAAGGGTTATGTACAACTGCATACAACCCATGGTGATTTGAACATTGAGCTACATTGTGATATAACACCTAGGACGTGTGAAAACTTCATCACTCTTTGTGAGCGTGGATTTTATAACGGAGTTGCTTTTCATAGAAGCATCAGGTATAATAACATCCTTTGTGTCTTTCTTCCCCATAGTAAGTTAAGCCTTACATTTATGGTCTCATAATCCATTTTGTGCAGGAATTTTATGATACAGGGTGGTGATCCCACTGGTACTGGTCGAGGAGGCGAATCTATATGGGGAAAGCCTTTTAAAGATGAACTTAACTCCAAACTAGTTCACTCTGGAAGGGGTGTGGTAAGCATGGCAAACAGTGGCCCACACACCAATGGTTCCCAATTCTTCATCTTGTACAAGTCTGCAAATCATCTAAACTTCAAACATACAGTTTTTGGAGTAGTTGTAGGTGGGTTGACCACACTTGCTGCCATGGAAAAGGTTCCAGTTGATGATAATGACCGACCTCTGGTTAGTGACACTTTTTTTTTATTGTTGATGCAATACATTGTTCCCCCCTTTTTTTAGGTTTTATTCTTCTCAAATGCATAAAGTTTCAACCTGTGTAATTAGAAACATATGATCACAAAATACGGATCTGCTTTTAAAAAAGTAGATTCTTCTGTCGTTGTATATATTTTGTTATCTTCTGGGTAAATATATTCTTTTCCCTTACATCTGTCTAGTTTGGACTTCGGGTTTTGTGCATTAGTTTTTCGTTGTGGGTACTATTTCTATTGCAACTACAACTCCATATCATTGTATCGTGTGGGATTACAATGTTTGTGCACTTTCATTTATTAGATTCACCGATAGAGTAACTCGACCACAGTTAATACGTTATGTGTTTCATTGTGCCTCGATCGCTTGTTTGTTAATGGTAGCAAGTTTTCAGTGGTTTGAACAGTTGATATAATAATGAACAATACTTGGTGTAATATTCAATGTTTCGTAAATGAACTATGCACCATTATCTAGCGTGCCATTTTAGCCACTTCAAAACAATGCGTTATGTTCCATACTTTTTTTATATTGCAGGAGGAAATCAAGATAACAGGTGTCACGACTTTTGTCAATCCTTACACAGAACCAGACGAAGGAGAAGAGCAGGATAATGCCAAAGAGAAAAATGTAGAGGATGAGGATAATGTAATGTTAAATGATCCAGAATAGTTGAGACATGTTTCGCCGTTTTTTTTTTTCTTACTTGTGAAAGGTTTTTGTTAACTGTCTTATGTTTCAGGGTAAGGTAGGCTCATGGTTTAGCAATCCTGGCGCTGGAACGTCTGAATCTGGAGGTACGGGGGTCGGTGGTGGTGTCGGCAAGTACTTGAAAGCTAGGAATGCCCAAGCTACATCTGCTAATCTTGATACCAGTACAGCCGTTGTAAAGAAAAGAAAAGTGGGAGTTGCCAGCAGTGACTTTAAAGATTTTTCTGCATGGTAACAATCCCAATTTCGTACAATTTGTAAAATGTGTAAACTGCTCGTGTATCTTATTATATTTGCATTGGGGAAATTGACGGGATAGCGAGAGAAAAAATTTTGCACGCCATTCAGGCTTTGTACAATATACAGCGTTTTCATTGGATACAAGCGGAATAGAATCATTGTCTGGATTATATCTGGTCCCGTGGCTGCATTGTCAGAATTTTATAATTTGGTTATGTGTTTGATAGATGGATAGCTAGATTGGTTCTCCCAAGAGTATTAGTCTTAATATACATTGCTTTAGCTCTATTATATTCCAAGGCAGAGTTACGCTATGTACATCTTTTAACAGCTCTGTTCCTCGCTTTCTGGGGGCGTTATCAATCCGATCGACTTTTGCTTGCTTGCAGGGAATTTAATTTATTCCTGCTCAGTAATCAGTTGTCTGGCGTGAATGGTAAGTTCGGGCTAGGGTGGCATTCCCAAGGGCACTTCATGTTAGTGAACCTAGCTAGTTTTTCATTGACTTTAGTGACGGACTCCTGGTCACATTTTGGCATCTAATACAGATACTGTACAATCCATAGTACAGACATCATACTACATTTATTTAAAATGAAAAATGGGGAATCCATTTGATGGATTAGCAGCAGGTTTCATGCCAGATTCATACGATCCTGTAGCTCTGTAAGAATTGTCTTACTATGGATACGCCCTTCTCACTGTTGCTTAATCGATCAACATGTCTGACCAGTCAATAGTAATTTCTTCTATATACGTAACGGTTGGATATCTAATCTCTGCAAATTTCCTAACTTAAAATACAGTTACATAGACACACAATCGACCTACTCAATTTCTTTAATGTTGAGTCTGTAAGTTTGTTATACTTATTTGACTAGACAATCTGTCTAATATTTTTATTTGTTATCAATCGATATTATCATTTAAATTTGTAATTAAAATTTTGACTAGTTCATCTTTCTGAACTTTATCTTCTATCCTTTCTGTTGAGTAACAAAATAATCTAAGGTAATAAGTTGTCATTATCCTAAAATTTGATTGGATAATCATATAATTTTATTATAAATTATTTTAATTATTTGTTAATTAGTCTAGTGTAAATTATTGACATGAACTTATAAAAGAAGTAAAATCATAACTATATATACATTCTTGTTAAATTTCTAGATAACATGGTTAACCTTGAGGAAAAAATCCATTAAAAAAATAAAGGTCAACTATATTTCACAATATAGAGGCTTGGTTAGAGCACTAATATTTCTAATCATTAAAGTTCAGAAATCAGCCAATGACTCGCTAATATTTATAAACAATGCAATGCATGCTCAATTACAGCAACTCAACAAATGTGTCATCTGTTATGTTATATGACTAATTTGATGATAAAAAAAATCTTTTTCTTTTATAACCAATTTCTACATGTTGACTTCTAGCATGTAATATATGTGTGTGTTAAAATATATATTTTTACTAAAATTTAGGCTTTTGAAGAAGAATTAGATTGACAGAACAAAAAAAGGAGGCATGTGTAAAATTGAATGAATTATTTGGTCTGACTCAAAAATAAAAGAAATGTGACATATATAACCAGACCAACACGTTTCACAATCCCTGAAATGCCGAAATGGACAAAGCTAGAAAGATAACTTTAGCATCATGATCTTAGCTTTGCCATAGAAAGATTGTAAAGGCAAGGGAAGGGGGTTTCACTGCAGTTCAAAAATTCTGCTTTTAGTGAACTCCACTCTCATAAATCTCATTCGTTTACTTTGTTTCGTAAAGCCTCCACTTTTGCTTACTGATAATGATGATGATAACAAACGAACACACAAATCTCTGTCCACTACAAAATATCATTTACTTAGTTTAGGGACTTTTGATTAACAGAGAATTAGAAAGTAAGGAAGTAAAAAAGAAAAGAGAAAAATAATTATTACTGTGAAAAAAATAAAATAAAAATATATTATTTAGACAAATAAAAGTAACCAAAAAATAGAATTTTTCTTGTCGAATGGTTGAAAAATCGAAAGAGTGAAAATCAATAAATTTAATGGAAATAATTTTATATTAATTAAAATAATTTATAATTTTTTTTCTTTACATGAAATTTTGTCAAACTTTTCGTTTTTTGTTAAAAGAATTTTTCATTTTTTAAAGAATTTCAATAGAAAAGAGCAATCATTTTCCGCAATGCGAATTTAAGCCTCAACGTCTGTTTCTTAGGCTTAATTACTTTTCTATTATTTTGAATCAAGTTTTATTAATAAAATGTTGAATCAAGTTTTTCTATTTATAGAAAAACAATCATATTACTCTTTCAATATTCAATCATCTCCTTCATTTTTTCTTAAAATGTAACAATGTGACATTTTAAAATTAATGTTATTAATTTTATAAAATTTCTTGTTGGTTACAAATTGCATTATGCTTAAAATAAAAGTATCAACATTTATTTGTTAACAATTTGACATTATTTGAGTGGAAATAAGTTGTTACTTTTCCAAAAATTGGGAAACTTAATCAGATATTTCACTAACAGTTGAACTAAATTGAATAAAATAAATATATAATTGAAAAAAAAAACAATTAACTATTTCAATCCAAAACATTATTTTTTTCCTTTTAAATAAATTGCGAAGATTTAATATTTTTATTTCATCTCTCTATATTTCATTTTATTTCACTCAATTTTTATATAAACAAATAAAGTGTTAGAGTATTGTCATCATTCAAATTCAGTGTTAAATAGTGTATATGCAATTACTTATGCAAGCAAGAGCAGTATTGACTATGGATAGTAATTTGTTAAATGTTTAATAATTTTCCTTCCATATTTGGCGACAATTTTGTAGAAACACGTTTAGTAAAGAGTTGTTAAATATTTAATTGTGTTTTTTAATTTTTTAATTAGAAGTTCATATTATTCACTCTTTTAATAGGAGACATTTAATCAATTGTTTTGCGGGCCTTTTTATTGCATATTCTATGATTGAATATACGAAACCCAAATTGGTATGTTGATTTATGTTTTTGGTATACGACAACGGAAAAAATAAAACAAAATTCACCGAACCCCATCTGCAGTTGAGAAAAACACTGAATAATTCAGTACTATCACAGTGCTACAGTTGTGACTGTTTAAAAAAAAATCCAAAAGAACTTGAATCTTTTGCACAATGGTTTGTTTACATAAAAAAGCATGTTAATGTAAAAATTATAAATTAAAATAATACAATATACTCTTTCATGAAAACATATTTATTCGAGTAAATGACTAGTTTGGTTCTTAAAAATATATAACGTCGTCACATTAATATTTAAAATTAAGAAATTTTTAAATAAGTTTATGAAACTACAATCTGTTAGTTACAATCGTTTAAAATAAAGAATACAATTTAAATGACAATACTAATTTGTGTTATGAACCAAAATAACAGATAATTTTTTTTTTACAAATTAATAGTGTACATTGTACTTTCAAGACAAAAACAATATTAATTTACTCATCTAATTACAAAAAGTAAATACATAAATTTCTCAGGTTCAAAATTTAAATAAATTATAGTAATATCTAAATCACAATGGCTGAAAAAAAAATGTACATTACATTTGTATCTCTCCATCTGTCCTTTCAAATTTTGCTATTTTTAATGCCATTCATGCTATTGTTACATTTGTGGAGTGAAACAATTTTGGGATGCCGAGTTAACTTATTTTAATAACTTTTATTTTGGGATGATGTCAAATTTAATGCCAATATTATATCAACTATTCATGTTATATATATAAAAAAAATTCCTTCAAAAGTGTTATTTTTAATTCCAAATTTGATAATATTTTACAATGATACAAATAAATTTATTTTTATATCAATTTAAGTATCAATGAAAGGTTTTCATATTATTTGGTAGAAATCACTTTAAATACAACTTTTAAAGAAGTCCTCATAAAATCAATAATTTATGATCAAATGATAACATAAATTTCTTTAAAGTTCTTTTTATATGATATATAGTTTATAAGTGGGAAGACAAATATTGTACAGTTTGTTGGCATGTTAACGGTTGAACAATTAATAATTAATATATGTTTTAGCAAATGATGATGCATATATAGTTTGTGTTGTGAGATGGAGAATGAGTCCAAAATCGTGTCCATGGCGATCCACTGAAATAAATGAACAAAAAAGGATCGTAAAAATATTTAGAAGAATGGCGCAGCGTTGCACGGGTTCCTCGAATAGCAAATGTCACATTTCAAAACTTGTTTTTTTCTTTGTTTAAGATTATTGTGTCGAAACTGTGGTGCAGAGGGTGTCCCATGTGTTAAACGATCGTAGGAAACAGCACAGCACAAACAAACATCCATCAATACATCATATCAGTAATCTTTTACAGCAGTACAAATTAAGAACAACTGCTATTTCAAGAGTAAAGTAAAATACCATTTCTTTTTCTGCAGAAATTGTTAGATAAACAGGATCTGTTATATCATATCAGTTTAATAAGTATTTGAGAAATGACGTGTAAACGATAATTTTTTATTTTTTTTATGTTTGCTACAGTCCAAACGAAAATAAACTAGTATTTTATAGTTGTGGCAGTGACATAGCAACTATAGGCTTTCTTACACATGTAACAGCTTTTTAAATAAAAAGAAAATGGATATGGGGCTCACCTCAACAACAGCAAAAAGAAAGGATAAAAGCCGCCAATTATGCGTTACGCGTCTATGGCTTCTTCTATTTACTTTATTATTTATTTCTTCCCAACACACACAAGAACAGCCTCTTCACTTCTAGTATTCATAGCTAAATTCATCAACTATAGATACACTTCTTTTCAGGAACTGCATAATTTTAACGAGATCTTGTATAAATCTTATATAAATTTCACCTTATCAGTTGTTTTTCAATTAAGGTCTAATCAGACTTAAAAGTTCATCATTTCTTTATCTGAAGTGGTTGGACTTGGCGTACTACATGCTATTTTTTGGACATATACCGTTATGGTTGGTTGAATTAAGAATATCTATTAACTATATATAATCAAAGATTAATTATTAACAACTTGATTTATAAGGGTGAATTGGAAAATCCTGAATCTCGTGGTTGAGGATGAAAGGAGAAACTACATGGAATGCTCCCCACCAATTACTCTTAGGGGAAACAAGAAAAAGAAAGGAAAAAGGAAAAAGCTTCGTGAAACTCCCTTTCTGTTTATATCAATGGATTTCAGCATGGCTAATATCTGTCTCATCTTGTCGGGAGCTATGGCTTAGAAGAAAAGAAAGGAACATTAGCGTACAAGGGCGCCATAAAGTGAAGCGATTAAGCTGAGAGCTCAAAATATAAAGTGATTTTTTTCCCCTAATGATTGACGAAGAAAAACAAAATTAAAGAAGCCGTGCAGCTTTTGAAACAAGACTCTCCACACAATAATCAAATGGTATAATTAAGAAAAACTAGTTTGATTACACGGCAAATGCGTTGTCTAATGATAATTATAATGTGTGATTAGAGAAAGCAAACGTGGACATACCGAAGCCCCCTCGGAAGAGTACAGAGGATAATCGCAGACGTGGTTTTATAAAATAATTAATTGGGAAGTCAATTTGTGATGAGGGTAGCCTGGGCCACAAACGGGGAGTAATTTATTGTAATATAATTAGAATTAAGGATAGAAGGGAGAGTTTTTATAGATAAATATCTGAGGAGGAGAAGGAGAAGGAGAAATGGTGTTTAAGGTTTGAAAGAAATAGAGTAGGGTATGATCCTTATCCGTGAAACAGTGGAGATAAAGTGGGAAGGCATGGTTTGAGAAGTGGCATTAGAAGAAAAGAATAGTATATAATAATAGTGGGATTATGTAAATGGTTATAAAAAAAAGAGAAAAGTTGGTGTGGAGAAGGATTAGGAGGCAAAGGAGCGTGAGTGCGTTATGGTGATGAGATGAGAGAAGATAGATAGTGGGTTTGTTTGAGGAAGATGATTCACGCCGGCAGCTTTACCCTCTTCACTCTCTCTCTACCCAATTAGCACTTTGGCACGCCTGCTCCCACTCTCTAACCATCAAAAGGATCTCTTCTCCCTACCTTTTGCTCACACTTTCTTATTTTTCATCTTTTGTCAGACACAATTCTATTCTAAGCATCAGCTAGCCCACAACCCCTTCACACTCCATACCCATTTTTATTATTTTTATTTTTCAACAAACAACCTCCTCCCCCCCAATAAAAGAATAACCTAGAAAAGAAACCCAACCCCACTTCCATCGATTCCACAAAAAGAAGAGAGAGCCTACCACACTCCTCCATTCAACTTTTTTTTCCACAAAATTAACCCACATACATATCATTAACAATTACGTAACTTTCTACATACATATACACAACTAAGCTTCATAATTTCTAATTCCACGGCGACACCCCAATTCTCACCGTTAAAAAAACACGTTACGTCCATTCTCTTTGGTGGGTTGGTTGGTTGGTTGAGGTGGGAGGACGTGAGAGAGTGAGTGAGTGAGTGACCAATTGATATCCATGCGAGTCAAAGGTTAATAACCTTAAATGGATACGACGTTGTTTGGGGTAGTGAGATTCCAACATCAACTACAAGCTCAAGCGCAAGGTGATCAAGATCAATCCCTCAACAACTCCACCACCACCAGCAGCTCTCCATCTTCCAGACAACAAAACTATCCCTACCCACAAGAAGACGAAGAATGCTTCAACTTTTTCATGGATGAAGAAGACCTATCCTCGTCTTCTTCCAAGCACTACTATCCCTATCAACCCCACCCTCCCTCCACTACACCAACCACCACCGACCTGTCCTTCTCTCCCACCCGCGACGCCGCCTTCCCTTTCCACCTCTCCGCCAACTGGGCCCACGACATCCTTCTCGAAACTGCACGTGCCGTCTCCGACAAGAACACCACGCGCCTCCAACAACTCATGTGGATGCTCAACGAACTCGGCTCCCCCTACGGCGACACCGACCAGAAACTCGCCTCCTACTTCCTCCAAGCCTTCTTCAGCCGCATAACTCAAGCCGGGGACCGAACCTATCGAACCCTGGCCTCCGCCTCTGAGAAAACATGCTCCTTCGAATCCACTCGCAAGACCGTGCTGAAGTTCCAAGAGCTCAGTCCCTGGACAACCTTCGGACACGTGGCGTCCAATGGTGCCATTCTCGAAGCTTTGGAAGGCGAGCCCAAACTACACATACTTGACATCAGCAACACCTATTGCACCCAATGGCCTACGCTCTTCGAAGCCCTCGCCACTCGAAACGACGACACTCCGCACCTCCGTCTAACCTCCCTCGTCACCGCCGCCTCCGCGCACAAGGTCATGAAGGAAATCGGCGCCAGAATGGAGAAATTCGCCAGACTCATGGGCGTGCCCTTTCAATTCAACGTCGTTCATCACTTAGGTCAACTTTCTGACTTCGATTTCAACGCCTTGGATATCAAAGAGGACGAGGCTTTGGCTATTAACTGCGTCAATACTTTGCATTCGATCTCCGCCGTCGGGAGCCACCGTGAAGCGGTGATATCCTCGTTGAGGAGGCTGCAGCCGAGGATCGTGACGGTGGTGGAGGAGGAGGCGGACTTGGACGTGGGATTGGAGGGGCTGGAGTTCGTGAAGGGGTTTGAAGAGTGTTTGAGGTGGTTTAGGGTTTACTTCGAAGCGTTAGAAGAGAGCTTTCCGCGGACGAGCAACGAGCGGTTGATGCTGGAGCGGGCGGCGGGGAGGGCGGTGGTGGACCTGGTGGCGTGTTCGCCGGCGGATTCCGTGGAGCGGCGAGAGAGGGCGGGGCGGTGGACGAGAAGGATGCATGGAGGGGGATTCAATGCGGTGGCGTTTAGCGAAGAGGTTTGTGATGATGTGAGAGCGTTGTTGAGGAGGTATAGGGAGGGATGGGCAATGGCACAGTGCTCCGACGCCGGAATATTCCTTTCGTGGAAGGACCAGCCGGTGGTGTGGGCCAGTGCATGGAGGGCCTTGACGTAGTGTAGAGGAGAATGACTTGACGTGAGTAATGAGTTGAGGGACTGAATCCCACGTGCTCTCTGCTCTCGAAGCACGTGCCCCTGGCTCAGCCGAGGGCTTTTCTTTTTTTTCTTTTTCTTTAAGGTAATTCGTGTCTTTTTTTCCAGTTTGGTACGTAAGACAATGGGATTAATCGGAGGGTATGAGGATGATAGCAGGAAGGGGATTTGCCTGTATTATTCAAAAAGGAATCATCCACTCAATTTATTTTCATCATTCACTTTCTTCACATTTCCTTTTCATTTTTAAGAATTGTTCTTGTACACATAGTTTATATATATATATATGGCTTCATGTTTTGGTTTATATATGTGTATATGCAGCAACAAAATACCATTAAACCTTTTTAATCATGCATCTAAAAAATATTTGAATGAGCTATATATCCAGTGTTAAGCTGTTTAATTAGTTTACGTAAATTATTTCAAGTAGTGTTATGTTAATTATCCCTCTAGAGTTGAAAAGAAGAAGCTGTTTTGCTTCGTTATAGTAGCAGATAAAATGAAAAAGAAATTACATTCAAAGAGTGAGAATCGCATTGGATGGTTTCTTACTTGTCTCCTAAAATCTGGGACCATTTCCAGCTAAAAAGAAAGATCTTGCGTGACCATTCAATAACTGGGAAAATAGTAATGAATTGTCAATGATTGTGAAATTGTATATTTCTCTCAAGTATTTTGTTATTTTATTTTGGCATTAATAACAAATTGTTAACTTATCAGGCTAAAATATAACTTATTGTCGCAATCCAAATTTGTAGGTTCAAGCGTATTGATTGTTGACTAAGTTAAAGCAGGTGGTAGTTGATCATTGATATATATATTATCTAAGCTGGTCCAGATTTGACCAGAGACGAGAAGAAGCATAATTGTTGTGCGTTTAACTAACGGTGAAGGCATAAAACATAAGTTAAGAAGGAGAATTGTGTGATAGTAATGTATTTTACAATATATTTAAGATCATGAACAGTAGTGAGACATCCCTGGCCTACCAAAACATGTAATTGATATTGACAAATGAGAATTAGATGGAAAAGAAAAGAGGATTTGGTATTTTTTGCGTATGAAGATGATATGATGAGGTAGAAGGATATTAGGAGTTGAAAGTAAAAGAGAATGAAGATGGAAGCATAAAAAAAAAATAGTTTATGGGCAATAGAATCTTAGGACGGCCAGCAAGTTGGGTTATTGGTTGGAATATATGTCATTAAAAGGTGTATAGTCATTAGTGGGTTTAAAGGTTTAAGTGGCCAGCACGCTGTCTTTGAATTGGTCATCTTCTTTTTTATTCTCTCTCTTTCTTTCTTTTTTTTCTTGCTCTGAGCCTAAACTATACTAGTATCTATGTATCTATTATCTTTGTATATGGCACCTGTTTTAACTTTAGGCTCTGAATGGCCCCCACAAAACCCTGAGAGCTATTTGATGGAGGTAAGAAAGATAAGGGGGGGCTCATGAGAGACTCCTTTTTCCTAAGAAAGCCAATGAATTGGTAAGTACATAAACAATGAAAAGGAAATAATATGAATAGTGGGTTCATCTTTTTAGGGTTGCACATCTTGAACTTCTGATGAGACTTGCCCCCTCCACGTTAACATATCCACTCTCCACTCTTTCTGCATCTTTTTCCTCCCTCATTTTAAAACATTTATAGCTTCTTTCTTTTGGTTTTTTATTAAAGGGAGTTTGATGCTGGCCCATACCTTCTTCTGCAGGTTTAAGCTTTTGTATCCTTTTCTATAACAATGACAATGACAAGCTGATGTCTTTATATTTTTATGGGGCCATCTTCATGTAGAATGCTAACTTCACTCTATTAATTTCAAACCCATAGTACTTCAGGATCTCTGTCTCTCCCCATTAATCCCTTTTCGTCTTAAAAATATTCCTATCTCCCCTAATAATGCAAGACAACGTCTTTCTCATACATAATAGGAAAACCTAACAATAAACAATAAATATCAAAGAAATGAATACCAAACTTCAAACTAAAATTAAAAGGATTTATGGTATCTATATTATTCTACATCTCTCTTGAATAACAAAGAAAACAAGGATCAAACTTGCAATTAAATTAAATTAAATGGATTCATGGCACCTATGTTTTGTGTAGTCCCTCCTACTCATATTTTCAGCTACATGTGGGCTTTTGATTGCAATTATAGTTTTTTGTATTTTCAGAGTCCACACAGGATGATATATTTGACATGTAAGGGCCAGCTACTAGGAACTATATAGAATTGGGCCCAATGTTAGGCCTTCACGTAGCCCTTAAGAAATAGTCTCGGGCTCTGGGCCGCAATACAAATTGTGATTGTAACTATACTTCACATTTGAGTTTCACTTAGATCGTAATAATAATAATAATAAAAACAAACTTTAGTTCCCCTAATCCTGTTTTTATCGACCCTAATATTGTGCTGAACCTGAAAAATGTTACCGAAAAAGTGTCCTTTCCGTGAAAGAAAATAATTGAGCTAGAGGTGGATGATCTCATGATGCCATTAAATAACCATTATGACCACCACCTCCACGCATGTACGTGAAGCAATTCCAAGCAGGTAACCAAGGAATCCGACCAAAAAAATGAAAATAAAAAACACGGACTATAGAGTGATAAAAAGTACACACGTGAAAGAATCATTTACATAAGTAACAAATAATCACATGATGCCGTGAAACAACTGATGAACAATGCTGGATTATTAGCAAAATTCCAATGAAGTGGATAATCTTTCTCGGTATACATGCGCTCCCTCAATCTAATCTCAACTTTTCCTAAATTAAAGTGAGCATGTTATTGAGACTTTGGTTTCCAAGCCCGACAATCCTCAAGAAGTGAGCTTTCCAACAAGTGCTTCACATGCAACACGGTAAGGTATATAACGGTATATCAAACCTTTGTATATGACAATGTACAAAGTTAAAGTTACATTATTTGAAGCTGCTCCAGCCGTGAGGCAGTCTCCATTTTCTGTGCCAATAGATAGACACTCTTGACCACAAAGGGAATTCAAAACTGTACTCCATAGGCTGATCAACAGGTCCTGCCACTATCATTGGCAACCACACATATCTTGAGTCTCTTAAGTCCGCCGGATTCCACCGATCCGCCATGAAAATGAATGAACCAGGGAAGCCAGGTAGAGGAAGCACAAAAGTGCTCTGAGCAAAGAAGGTTGTGAGCCTAAACATTTTGTTTCCTCCAATGCATGGATTCCCAATGGTTTCCCAAGGCCCCAAAATGGACTCAGCTGCATGAGCCAGAGCCTCATTTGGGGCCCATCCTGTGCAGCCAGACGTGATCATGTAATATGTGCCCTGATGCTTGAACAAAGCTGGAGCTTCTCTGTGCTGTCCCACAAGAATCCTTCTCATGACTGATGTCACGTTTAGATAATCATCAGTAAGGGGTCCAATGTGCAGTTCACTATTGTCTTCGGAGGAGTAGATTAGATATGCCATGCCATCATCATCTTTGAAAACTGTCATATCCCTGCTTTCATATCCATGGGGTCTTTGGCTACCAAGATAATCAAATGGCCCATCAGGTGTGTCACTGGTTGCTACTCCAGCAGCTGCTTTGGTATAGTTGGCGTCATCAATATGCATCCACATCACATACTTTCCGGTCCTCTCATTGTAAATAACTTTTGGCCTCTCAAGCACATTAGATGTGTGCAGATCATGGGTTTCATTTGTTTCCTCTGCTGCCAATACAATCCCCTCATGTTTCCAGGTCCACAAATCCTTCGAAGAATAGCAACCAACTCCAATAATGTCCACCTGGTGCAAAAAGGAGAAAATGACTTGAGTTTGCAGATACTGGGAAGTGAGATTGTAAAGACCATGAAGAATTATTTCAAAAACATGCAAACTTTGAGAGCATACTAATTTACAGAAACAACTTTACTTTTCATGAAGTTGAGGGAGAGAAAGCAAAGGCACAGATAAAAAACAAACCACCTTGTGCTGCTAACGACATCTTTCATATCAGCATCTATTTGGGCATGGAATAAAAAAATTCTACATGAGAACTGACTAGTGATACAATATTTTGCCCAAGTTATTCAGTACAAGAGTTTTTCCTCAGTGCTAGCTAACCAGATATATATGTCAATTAATATGGTGAATTCTGAAACATGTAAAGGAAATTTCCCTGACTATTGCCATCACTTAAGTCTTACCAACTGGATGAGGTAAGGGAACACAATGTGGAAGGTAAAAAGTCTGGATTATTTCATTTCTTTGCTTTTGAAGACAGGAGCCAAGTAAATTTCTGACTCTAACTTGAATAAATTGGACTATTGAGGTGAAACTTCTTCTAGGATTACTAAATTGCGGAAAAACTTCAATCTCATGGAAGTATAAACTTTTGACTCAGTGATGAGAACTATATTCAGTAGAAGTAACAATACGAGTTCTGAGCACTGATTATGTAATTTCAGCTGTAGCAGGTTTCATTTTCTATGGAAGGAGCCACCAAGAATTCCATCTTCAAATTCATACTATCATGTGAACTGCATCTTAAGGAATCCAAATCCATTAGGTTGAATATCAGTTAAGATGACCCCTTTTTTTTGAATAAAAGCTTTTAATATATTTATATTTGATCCAACTGAGAAGACTCTTACATTGTTAATATCTCCATTCGTGCAAATAGAAGGACACTTATATATCCCTTTATCATAGACCAACAAGAATATGGAAATTTTATGAAAACGATAAGCATATTAAGAACAAAATGAGACCTTTGAAACATGACATTTCTCTGCCAAAGACTGCAGTACAATTATTAAGGATGATACTAGGCATGTTCAGAAGCTACCAGAGGCAAAGTAGCATAGATGCAATACGAAAATCAAACATGCATCTCTAAGCTACTGAGTTCTTGTTAACCAGCCAGTCTTGTTGTTTTGCTTTCCCAAAATAAACAAAAGATGAAACCATGTAAACATTGCCTTTAATAAAAAGATGGCAGCCACTTTCACAACCACTAAACGTTTATAAATTATAACAGTGAAAAATAAGCTACATAATATACTACATCAAAGACCACAATTATTAACTTACAAACAGAACAGAAGTTTTACTGAAATTAATTACCCGAGCAGCTCCTTTCTTGTGAATTTGGTAGGTAGGCCCATCTTTATATTCACCGTACCAATAGTATGTTCTTGAATTTTTATCATAGAGAATGCCCCCTCCATGAGCTTGAATAGGATTTCCATCGGTATCCAACCAAATTCTCCCAGGGTAATAGTAATAACTTTCATTTGCAGGAGTCTTTATTGGATCCATAGTCTTCTTATGACCAGGAAAAAACACATGTCTCAGTTGGGAATTTTCGTCCAGGAATTCATCAATTAGTGTGGTTGTCCGCTTAGGTCTGCGTTTTGCTGCTCGAGGGGACCTCTTTCCCCTTGGTGGGGGAATTTGAATGTTCTCCTCTTCAACCTCTTGAAGTTCACTGAATTGGGGATGATGGTTCAAGCGCAATGGAGACTCTCCACCAGTTCTATCTGTGTGATGGATATAGGTATATAAATGAAGCAAAACCAAGCATCCTAACAAGCTCAATACCACAACAGACATTGAATATCTGCTCCCTGCATTGCAACCTAATGTCGTAGGTTTCCTGTACTTGTTCCTCATCCTCATTTTCTCTTCCTTTTTATCTTCAAAATGAAGCTGCAGTTAACCAAATGCAACCTATGGAAACCTGATATATAACACGACCAGATAGAAGTCACAAACATAACTTCCCATAAGCTAGCAATTTCATAAACCAAAATCAGCTCAAAATGAAACTGCAAATGATGACAGTAAATATACCTAGCTGGGTTTATCAATTTATCCCCTAAACGCTAAGAATTTCATAAGTCAAAAATAGGTACAAAATGAAACTGAAAATGATGACACCATATATCCTCTTTGGAAGACAATCCAGTTCTCGAGGTTCAGTTGGGCACCGTTCTATCCGTTTCCAATTTCATTAACTTCTACACATACTGTAGTACCAAAATTAAAGTGTAACCGCTTTCACCGCTTGATTGGTTACAATAAATTACCCTCTCTTCCAGGTTTGTCAGAAGTAATTGAAGTTGAAACCACTATCTTTACCCTACTTTGTATCTAAAAAGTATAACAACTGCCACCAATTAATCATTCTAATCAAGAGTTACATCCTCGTGTGTCAGATCCATTAAGAGGAAAAACCTAACAGGTAGACAATAGAAGCAACAGAATAATTAGTAACCAGGGAACAAAAATGTGTCTGACCTGGTACCACCCGAACTGTGAAACAAGCAAAACACCCCGTCATGCGGTTTCGTTGGAGGCTTTTGAGGGTCACAGACACAGTGGCATGACGCAACCACCGAACTAAGCTGAGTCCAAATACGAGGAAAGAGAGAGAAAGCAGAAAAAATAAGGGTAGTTAAGTTCCGATGCAGTTTGGATCTGAGTTTGAGGTTATGACGTTGATTTGCAACCAAAGTTGTGCTTCTCTATGTCTCTTGGTACCAGCAACAGTCATATATTCTAGAACTTCTCTTTTACCACAAGTGTGACCATCTAGCACTCCTTCCTTTAACCAATTTCTTCTCTGTTCCTTTCTTGTCTCAATTATGGAACCATTTTATGCCATCTATGTTCAATTCTTCGCAATAACACTTTATTTTTATTGTTCCTTAGTGACACCTCAGCGTTTGAATTCGCTTTATTTAATAACCTTAGAGCAAAACGTGATAATGATTGGTAATCTAACTTCACTCATCTTTTAACTTTTCCTTGCTGTGTGAACACCACAATAGATGTTCTATAAATTGGACTTTGGGATGAAAATTTGTTATGGTGAGACGTTGCTACGTGATACCACTAGCAACAATGGTGGTAAACAATAATTAGTAGTTACAGAAACTAGAGATGAAACTTTTTCTTATTAATCTGAGACGGGCTTGCTTAGATTTAGATTTCAGTGAAGTTTTGTGGAGTAATACAAGGGGAAATTTCAAATAATTAGCAAAATACGCGAAAATGAAACTCACTGGATTTTCTATTTTGAGAAATGATAGTGATAACTATATTTATGTGAATTTATTTATACACAACTTTCTTGCCAAATTTAGAGTATTGTAACATAACATGTTGTCAAGGGAGTGTAGGTAGTATAGGGTTGGTAGTATACAAATATGTGTACTGATTTTAGTACTATCTCGTTCTCGTAATAAAAGAGTGTATTATTTTGTCTCATGATGACTTTTTGGTATGGGTTGAAAACGCATATTTCATGTGCAATTGTTTAAGTCACTTGACTTAAACAATGTTAATATGAGGTAGTTACGAAAATAAATAAGTAATTATTCGAAATTTAAAAGGATTGTATTAAAAATTATGGAATAATATATTGTAGTGCATCTTAATAAAAAGAATCTCCTTAACGCGTAGTTTTTTTTATTTTACCTCATCATAATAATAAAATTGTTGATAATTATTTAAACTGTAATGCCTACTAACTATGATGTTTTTTTTCTTAATTATGCTTGAGTCAAATCACTCATGGTTGAATAAAATGTTTATTACAAAAATTGAAGAAAACAAAAATTGAAGGGACGAATATTTTGTCTCTGGACATAAATTGAATCAGATATCCGGAGCAATGTTAATAAATCTTGATTTTTTTTTTTATATCTAGTAGCAATATTTGATAAATTAACATTCTCAAATTATTTAAATCTTCATATGGATACAAAATTACACTTAACTAATTATAATTTAAAAATATTTTATATGTAAAAATTATAATAATTATTTTTAGTTTGATCGTTTTTTATTCTGTAGGATTTATATTTCGATGAGTAAATTTTAAGTGTTTTTCTTGAATGAGAATATTTAAGGGATTTTTTATTTTATTTTTTTAACTTCTTTAATATATTACTTTTAAATTAAGTTCCAATGATTTTTAAATGAATTAATCAATAATTATCAATAATTTTATATTACCATATACATTATTTATCATAAATATTAAATGTAAAATATGTTTTATAATATTTTTTTATAAATTAAATTATAATATATATATATATATATATATTAATTATTGAAATTATTTATTTATTATTAATTTTAGTTAAGCAAATATCCCATGGATTGTGTAAGCTAAAATATTAGTAAAAATGAAAATAATAGATTAAAACAGTTATGCGATTAAGAAATGTATATGGAAAAAAATAAAATAATAGTGAATTGAGATGGTTAAGAAATTTTTTAGCGAATTGATAAATTGAATTGAATTAAAATTCAGATTAAGAAAATATATTTAAAAAATAAAAAATATATATTAGATATTAGAATAAGACACGTATTAAATGATAACGATAAATTTAAATAAATTTGTTGGATAAGCTCTTAAACTTTCTTCCTTTTAATTAGGAATTTTTTTTCTTGATTATGTTAACTAATTATGGTTTTTTATAGTCCATTTTCACTAGAAAACCACAATACTTAAAAGGAAAATTCATTTAGGATAAAATCTTAAATCGGTCACATGGTTCAATAGAACCTTTACTAAGTAAATTTTATAAAGCTCATCAAAATTGAAATTGTAAAAGTTTGTCTCTCAATAAAATTTGAAACAAAAGCTTAAAACACGTGTCATAGATGTATCAGATTAAAAATGCATCATAGAAAACTAACTGCAACTTTTTAATGGAAATTACCATGAACACGCTACCTTATTTCAATCTGCATTCTAAGTTATATTTACATTGAAATGAAATATTTGATAACTCAGAAAAAATTATAATTAAAAATAAAAATAAAAATAAAACGTGTTTTTAATTTATAAATTGAATTAAGTTTATGGCAATATATAATAATTTTTAATCAGTTAAAAAATAATATTTATAACAATAACATTTATTAAAAAGTAAACAGATACATCATATATACATATAAAATAATTTTAGCTTATAAAGAAGTCAACTAAATTTTTCTTTTTCATATCTTTCCTTAAATTAGTATTTGTGAAAACATTGATCCTAATAACAATTTTTATACAATAAACAGTAAAAAATTTAAATAAAAAATCTCACATAAACTATCTCTGCATCTCACCATCAAATAAAATTTCAAGAGTTACCTATATTCTTTGATTAGTGCTAGTAATTTGTTTTATTTGATTTTACATTTTTATTAAATTCTAGTGAATAATCTTAAAAAATGCGTTGATAACATTTTCATGCTTTTAAAATAAAACTAGTAATGAATAAAAAGAAATTAATCTTCTATCAAAACAACTTAAATTATTGTAACATAGGGACAATCTGCATTGTAACTTCAGATATAATTGGTGCAGCAAAACTCACTTCAAAACATAAAACCAATAGCACATAACTGTTAACTGTTGTAACTCATACAGTCATTGTACTGCAATATACCACTCTTATTTTTTATTCCCATGCAATATTCACACTTAAAACAAATCACTTTCAATTATTTACACCATTCTCCAACTTTTGTCTTAGGACCTACATGAGTGTTATTCTGTGTGATCATTATTATGCTGAAATTGGGAAAACTATAAGAAAAAAAAAAAAGGAAAGCAAAAAACTGCATCTACATTGGATATTCTACCCTCTTAATAAGTTTGAAAATTAATAAAACTTTTTATCTTGATGGTGGCGTCCTAGAATATATAGAAAGTGGTCTTCCCCAGCATTGAAGAGCCTTTGCCACCCAGGTGAATACCAAGACTACCATGATAATGGAGAGAGACAACATAGATGACCATAACAATTTAGTTGAAACTCTTATTGGCTTGCATTGATTTGAGACAATCTCAGCAACTTTGTTCTTCACAACTGTGCATTTTGACAGTTTTTGCAAGTCTGGATATATATCCAGCAAATCCTGGATGGATCTGCTGTAGGCATGAGCCATGTTGTATGAGGCTTCAGGAAGAAATCTTCCCTCTTTTTTGCATCCTTCTCCTGTGCCCTCTTCGTGACAGGTGAACTTTGAAAGAATCTAAAACCACAACGCGTTTTATGAATTATGAGTATCTGTTGCAAAAGTAACAAAAGTAATTGATACACAAAGTATAATAAAATTCATTAAATATGAAGGGAAACTTATAATTATTTTTAGTATATCTCAACAATATATATTAGTTTCAGTGAAGACTTACTTTTGATAAATCACCAATCCTAATGGCATTCTGAGGGCAGGTTTGTGGAACGTAGTTCTGGTTTGAGGGTCCAGGGAAAGGGTCACAAATTTTTATGACTCCCATTACTTCTTCATTTTCTTCACTAACTCCTAAGAGCCGATAAATCACCGATATATTAGAATTCAACTGAGACACAAAAACATCATTATATTAGAACATAACAACAAACTAGAAGTGGAAGAAATTTATATTCCCTTCTAATTCTGAACGAAGAAACCAAATTTCCTACCTCAACTACAAATCTGTGGATGGTGTAGCCAATTTGAGCTATCAATTTCCCAGAGAAAGATTCATTCATGCACGGCAACATCGATCCCAGGCTACTGTTTTGTGGGTTTTTTTCGAAGTCTTCAAAGGCAGAGCATGCATCTTCTGCAAAGCTGCATGCATAGTTCAGACAACGTCGTGAGACTTGAAAAGAGGATTCCGTTGCTTGAATCAAAATTTAACTCAACCATGATGAGCGGTTAAGTTACTTACGTGTGAAGGAAAAAATCGAAGCCAGTCAAGAACCAGCACAGGCTTGTTAAGATCCAAAAGCAAAAAATTATACTGAAAATAAGCAGAAAACAAAGTTCATACGATAATGTAACGCAGATCGACTACACTGTTAGTTAAGAAATAACGTGGAAAATGATACGCTATCTTACATTATAAACCCAGGACGCCAATATACTAGCATTAGAACTGAGTCAAAAACAGCAAATTGAGGAAAGCATTAATCAATCTCAACTAATAGTTTAAGGAAATTATCCAGGTATAACATTATAACCAAGTGTTTAATCATTAGTACCTATTGCTGCAACCAGTGTCACCAAGTTGACAGTTAGAACAACGAAATGCGCTATATACCTATATGTCACATTAAGAGTGCGAAATACAAAAAAGTTTAAATTAGCAGAGAGCAAGAAACACAATCAGCATATATAAAATTAGAGATGTTCAAAGGGAAAACATGTATACGAGGTATGAGTGGCCTGGTCGAATGATTGTTCACTTCTGTCAACAAAACGGCGTATCACACGCGAGTTAGTTCTGAGGTCTTGAGTGGTGGAATTCAAACTCGCACATATTTGCGGATTGTACGGAAGCAAAAGAAGCTGCATTTGGTTCGTTGTTTTTATGACTCTGCCTAGGGTCCTTAGAGCATCTTCTCCTATACCTACCACAGATTCTTTCAGTTCTTCTGTCCTCCGCAGGGTCTTCTGACTCGTTGTCAAGACAAAACTTGAAGCAATTCTGTCACACCACCCAAATTGTCTCAATCTCAATTTTGTACAATGTCAAAGTTATTCTACGGTCCAGAAGTATCACTATCATGTGCGTGTACAGTCTCAATGGATTTTTACGTGACAAATTTTCAATTTGTCAATTTACAATAAAGAATGTGATCATGTTGAAACTACAGTAATTTTGGATAATGTAGTTAAAAAAAAGGAGACTTACATGGCGAGAGATGTGAAGGAGAGAAGTAGAAAGAAAATGTGGAGATAGTAATGGTCCAAACAAGTTAATGAAGCTGAGCCACCGCATAGACACTTCACTATAAGGAAAATGGCCAAAACCAGTCCACACAGCAACCAAACGCAGGCAAATGCGTATCCATGGACTCCTGTAAATGCGGCAGACTGAAAAGGATCAGAAAGCAAGTGTAGTAAACATACATATGATCATCACACACACGTTATTTGTTTTCTAAAGTCTAGACTAAAGTAAACATATAGCAGAGAATTTAAGAAATAGAGAAGAGACAACTTGGTTTGAAGTGAAAAACTACTCACAGCCACGTAATGCTTGTTTCGAACGTCGAAATCTCCGTTGTAGTCTTTGAAATGTTGTAAGGGATCGGGTCTGTGGAAGCTCCTTTGACGATCGGGGGACCCTGAGGCTAACCATGTTTGTTGAAACACGAGGAACAAGAACAAAGGGAGAAATAAGAAGCGGTTGGTTGAGTTGAGCATGTTAGAGTTAGTTTATTGTCTGGTTTTTTAGCGAAGGGGAAAAGAAAAGACGACATTTGGAGGCTCGAAATTGTGACAACTTTTTGAGTGAGAAGTGTGACTTACTAGGTAAGGTAAGAATATGATAGCTTGTGGCATGGTTTAGTGGAAGATTTTTGTTAGAGTGAAGGAAGGACAAATGGCATTGTTAGAAACGGAGGTAACGAATCAGAAGCTGAAATAGTTGGTTCGTGAAGTGGAAGAAATTGACAGCTTTTAATGGTTTGCATGCATGCATGCATACTCTATTCCAGTATCCATGTCTTTACCCCATGTTTAAGCATCGTTGTTTTTTATTTCTCACCTTTTTTAACTCTATTTTCAGTCGTGTTTTTTCAACTAGCTAGTTCGAACTATACACATCACAGAATGAACAAAGCAAAGTGGTCTTTGCATATATACCTTTCTTTGGAATTGGCGCGAGACACGAGAATCTGACATTGAAGTTCACTCCCCCCGCCACCCTACTTTAAAATGTATGAACATTTCTATAAAAATTCCCTTTTATTGTTTAAAATAAATAGCTTGCGTTGTGCTTAAACTTTCACAAAGATGCTTAGAAAGAACAATCAAGATTGTTGAAGTTGTATATTGGTCTAATTGGATATGTAATAAGAAATATAAGAGACATAAGAACTTTTAGAAGGAAAATAAATATTTTTATAAATTAAAGTTAACTTATGTATTAATTAATTTGTAGAAATATTTTTCATATAACTTAACTAAATTATTGTTCATATTATGATTTCAGTGAATGGAATCTTACTTTTTTTACTTTTTCTAGAAATATTTATGAAAAAAAAAAATTTATGAAGGAAAGTCATCACAGGTTTACTTTTAAAATAGTGTTCATTTCATGGTAACAGTAACTTTAAACAGATTTATTGACTATTTGAATAAGGGTCTTTCAAGCTAAATAGACGCATTTCACAACTGTCAATGGGCTTATTGGTTTTTATTGAGGAAATTGCTTCCTGCACCCATCAATTGTGACATGCATCCATCAAGTTTTTTAAATACCATTAGTACCCTTGTCATTTTTATTTGAAAGGAACAGCTGCAATGACCTTAATGGTGTTGTGACAAATAAAGGCGTTCGTGGTGGAGCATTCCTTGTATGTGTCCATTTCTCCGACGAGGACTTGTAGAGATGGTGGTGGTGTTGAGAGGTAAGAGAAGGTGGTCGTGGTTTAGGATTTAGGATATATGATTGTCATTGTTATCTGTTTTTCAATAAACACTTCTTGAATATGTTCTCGAGAAACATATTATGGGATCTGCTTTCTGGAAAGATGTTAATTCTAAATCTGTAATAAATCACTCATTTCATTCAAACGTCATTTCAAAAACTACATTTGGTAAGTTTTTCAAAATTCGTTCACTGGGAAGCAAGAAAAACCTGCAAGGAAGCTGTTTAATCACACGAAACCTGCAATTCAAAAATTCCTCTGTTAACGACCAAATGCAGCCTTTAACCATCGCAAATAATACCCAGTCACCGTCACAGAGCTTCCTCAACGAAAATCCGACCCAACGACGATGATATCAGCACCCTCACGACCACCTCCCTACGCAACCAACAATGGGTTTAGAAAAACCATAGCCTTGACGTATTAACCAAGATGGGTAATTTCGTCTTTTGATTTCCATGATGGGTGCGGAAAGTAATTGCCTTTATTGAATACATAAGGCCCAAGACTATCACTTCGTTCGTGAACCCAAATTTATCCATTTCGAAGGTAATTACTTCCTGCACCCGCTTAATTTGAACCCACACGTGCATGATTTTTCAAAATGACTATTTACTCTTTTTTTTTTAAGTGATTTCATATTATAAAATAAATTTAATATCTTCGGAAACATGTTCTTTTGAAATTTATGAAATATATTTTAGAAAAGACATTTTCTGGAGTAGAATTTTAGAAAAATATTTCAAAATGTGTAAAATATATTTTAGATTAAGTTTATGATTTAAGATTTAGAGTTTTAATATAAATTTTTTAGAACACGTCTAATGTCTTCTAGAAAACGTTTTTCTTGAAAAATGTATCTTAAAATAAAAATACATAATTCCATGTGTTCTGGAAATAGCGATATATTTATGTTTTGGAAAGAACTTTCTGGAATATATATTTTTTTAATGTTTCCTTTTTCTTTTCTTCGACAACAAACAGTGGTGAATAAGAAACGAATGAGTGTAATTTTGGTCATCTCACCCAATCGTGGGGTGCATGAAGTAATTACGATGTTCAACTATGCACCGGCTCTTCATCTTGTCCGAACCATCATATAGCCTATTTTGTTGGTCGTACTAAAGTAAATGAAGTCGAACTCAATCTCAATGTTAATGCTGGTTTCATTATGTCGAATAACAGTGGTGCGATAGAAATGATTGCTGTGGACCCAAATGGCTATGCCAACAAAAATCATTGTCGAGAACATGTGATTTCTACGACAATTATTACCTATCCAACAATTTATATAACTATTAAAGAGAAAGATATACCAGATATAGTATATAGTATATAAAATAATGAAGAGAGATAAGAACGTGAAATATTATTCTAATTAGATGCTTAATTTTGGTCGGTGTGACGTGTAGCGATGGGTGTAGTTTATGGGTTTGGTGTGTAGAATTTGCTTCTCAAAAACGTGGTAAATCTATTTATGGGTGTTTCTTTGGCGTCATCATCCTATTTACGAGAATGTGATTAGTTTTGGTCGGTAATATATTGCCTCCAGCTCGATCTCGAGCTTAACTTCATGTGCTTCTTATAATTTCACAAATAAAATATATATAGTAGTATCGTGGATGGCATATTGTATGATATTTGCTATTATATATCTATTTTGAGGTTGGGTTTACGTAAATTCCGTTGAATTTGTGATATATTATGAGCTATGATTATTTTGTGTATATTAATGTTTGATAATGTTAAACATATAAATAAACAAATAAAATTATTAAACATATAAATAAACAAATAAAAATATTTTTTTTATTTTAATTATAATCTAAACAATGTAGATTAAGATATTATATTAATGAACTTAAGAAAAATTCTTACACTTGAGACACATTTTGGATGTATGATTATTTCTACAATGAATATGCTCTAACCTACGAAGTTAAAATTAATGTGTATATTAAAAATATTTAAATTAATTTAAGCATTAGGTTTTATTAATATATATTTAATATAAGTTGTATAGAATACATATATTTAATATTTTCTATCATATATTTATTTGAGTTTAATTCCATATGTTGATCTATAGTATTTTAAAATTGATAAAATAGTCTTTAGAATTACTTATGCATCATGAGTTATGATTATATTATTTGAATTATACATCAATCTTAATGTTTGATACTTTTATTTGTTGGAACGATTTTCTTTTATGATTGTATTTTATATAGGTGCAGACGTTGTAAGTTGAAAAAATAATTATTATCGAACTTATTAATTTTTGTATGTAAACTTTTATATACATGTAAATAAGTTATAAAAGAAATTTTGGCAAAATTTTAGTGATGTAAATTGTATGAGGGTAACTTGTACTTGATTTTAATGTATATGTCTCATATCTCCTATCTTACAATTTGTATCTTAAAGGCCTTTAATTTAATGTTATAGATTTTATTATTTTTTTGTTTTGGTGAAGAATTATAATTAAAAATAAATAGAAACTATCAAAAATTGTAGTATTACAGTAATATAAAATATTATATTTTTAAAATAAAATTTACACATTCTTTGATAGTAATATTTTTTTATAACTGATAAAGTTTATGAAAAATATTAATAAATAATGTGAATTTCGTAAAATGTACATGAAAGAGAATATTGAAAATATATAAAGTGTATTCTGGATGCTTTTATAGGGGAATTGTTACTATTATAAATAATCTTATACTAAGTTAAGAAAGACACTATGTATAATCTCAAGTAGAGAAAAAATAACAAATTGTCTCTATATAGTGTCAGTATCTTTAACTCCTCATATATCAACAAGACCACTAATAAGAATGCTTTTATCCACATAAATAAAATTAATTTGATATTGACTAATCATTCAAAAGCTATTAGAATTTTCTCTCTCTCTCTATATATATATATATAACTACATTTGTTAAAAATATTGACAATTTGGTTTTTTATTGCACTTCTTTAATCACATGTGAAAAATTAAAGAAAATATATTTTATTAAATGTTTCAAACTATTTTCAAAAAATATTTAATAAGTTTTTAATTAGTTATAGTAAAAAAAATTATGTTGATCACTCATATATATATATATATATATATATATTAAATAATTAATCAGATTAATTAACTAACAGATATTTGGTTGTGTCCCCTAAGAAATTGATTTGGAATTCAATACATTTGGCAACAGTATATAATTATGTTTTATTTGATTTTTTTATATATTAAAAAATCATACGAATTAATCATAAAAGTTAAATGTCGTTTGGATTGGTTAAATTTATTATAAAATTCAAATTAAATAAATAGAAGCATAATATTAACTGAATTCTTATTATTATTCAATATCACAATAAATTACTTATTTTACTGGAAAAAAATTACTATTTTGTTAAACATATTTTTAGCAATATTTTTGACAAACCAAATAACATTAATATTTTTCTTGGAAGTATAATTCTCAGGTTTGATATATAATAATTATATAAAAAATCTGATAATCATTAAAAATAAATTATTTAATCAAAGATATCCATTTTATTGGTATAACGTATTAATCTTTAAAAAAGTTATATTGCTATCGTTTATTATTTAAGAATATAATGATTTTAAAATATTTTTAGTCTAGTACGGTATACAAGTTAATATATTAGTTCCATTGAAACTAAATTATAACTTCAGATTAGTTATTTAAAATTTGAATTTTGTAATTAAAAAAATAAAAGTAAAGACCTCTTAATAACTCGTTTTTATTTGATGAATTTGGTTAATATTTTATATGTATGATATGATAACGACCTATAAACTTAAATAACAGTATTTTATTTTAACAGAAAATAACATTATTTAAAAATATATAGATAAGATTTTTTATTTTTTTTTATGTTTAACCATTATCCAGCACACACTTGTGACCCTAGAATTTTCTTATGATTATTTAAGATATTCGCATTATCCGAATATTGTTTCTTATGAAATTGGGTATGGGTAATTCGTGGCATTCCATCACAGGATCTAAATAAAGATATAAGTGAGCCGCAATCTCCTGCGTTGCGTAAATATGAGACTCTCCATAATCAACGAATAGGATTGAGTGAAATATTTGCATCCGTTAGATCTTAGAAAATAATAAAATATAAAATGAGATTATTAAAGATAAAATGCTGTTGGTATATTTGCTATATAAGAGCTCGATAGAGAGTGGAAACGGAGGGAAGAAAAGGTTTGAGAGAGAAAGGGGAATTTGATTGCATTTCTCTCTTTTTGTGGTCGACGAAGAGGGAAATTGTAGATCTCGTCTCTTTCTCTCTTTGCATAATTTTGCGATCAGAATTGTCTTCAACAAAAACCAATGGGATTGTGGGAAGCTTTTCTCAATTGGCTTCGCAGGTAAGCTTTTTTAAACTAAATAGTCGAGTTCTTATTTTTGTTTTAGCATTGATCGGCTCTTTGCATCACTCACGGCCTTTTCGTTTTCAGGGTTCTGGTACTTCTTGTGTTCTTGTGTGTGTGTGTTTTTTTTTTTTTAATTTTAGTGTGTTGATAGTTTGTAATGTGTATTGTTTATGAATGGTTCTGATTTTTTTTTATTGTTCAGAGGGAGGATTTGTTTGTGGTCTAATGTTTTCGAGGATTGATTTCCAATAGTTTTGTATTCAATGCCAATGTTTATATATCATGTGAGTAAATGTTTCACGATTTGTAAATGTTTTCACCCTTCCTATGCTTCGGGAATGTTTTGTTTCAAACGAGATATTTTAAATTCTTTAGTTATTGCCTTCTGAATTTTGGATATGGAGAATTTCTGGATATGAAATTTGTGTGGTTTTGTGTGTATGTATGCTCGTTTTTTTTTTTTTTTCGACTAATTGAGAAGAGTATTTTCTTGACATTATTGGAATAAAAGGTAGATATTGAAATCACTGGTTAAAAAAGGATGGAAGGTAATTGGTATTGAAGGCAATCACGCACTTTCAAATACGTTTTTGTGTGAAGCAGAATAGTGATTTTTTTGATTGCTTTTGATTGCCCTAATATTGCTTTCTCTTTTTAATGACACAAATTTATACTTTTAGGTTAAACTTGAGAGTTGAATTATATATTTTTAGGTTTAGGGTCTATGCGCATGAGTTTATTATGTTGAAATTTGTTTGCAGCCTATTCTTTAAGCAGGAGATGGAGCTATCTCTGATAGGACTTCAAAATGCTGGAAAGACTTCCCTCGTAAATGTAGTAGCTGTAAGTACAATAATCATTTTGGCTTTCAGTTAGCAATTTTATCTTTGAGGTTGACTCACTGACAATATCTTTTGTTGTTTATAGACTGGTGGCTATAGTGAGGACATGATTCCTACTGTAAGTCCACTAGATGCTTTTAATTATTGCTATCCGTTTATTCAATTTTACAGACTTTTCTATATATCATGGGCAAATAACATTCTGATGGAGTTGTTTTTATCTGATTTCAGGTGGGATTCAATATGAGGAAAGTGACAAAAGGGAATGTTACAATAAAGTTATGGGATCTTGGAGGTCAGCCTAGGTTCCGCAGCATGTGGGAACGTTACTGTCGTGCAGTTTCTGCTATTGTGTATGGAACGAACTTCTTATATTTTTTTGAACTCTTCTATCTCCCTATGTGCTTGCACCCTTGCATGCATGTTTCTCTTAGGAGTATAATTTACATGCCTATACTAATACAAACAACTGATAAGTGTTTAATGTATAATTTTAGAGCTGTATTGGTAATGAACTTGGGTGTATGTACAGTGTATATGTTGTCTACATGTTTTTGAATTTTGTCTAGTGATCAATATGAGGTCTATTCCTGTTTGTTGCAGTTCATAGTTGTTTGCTAATCGTGCATAGTGTTTGATGATAACTAGTGGTTGAGATTATTTCTTCTTCCTTGAACCCAAACAATGTTCTTCATTTATCTATGTCAGTGATACAAAACCACTTGTTGCTTAGATGACCTAGTAAAGAGCTCCTCCGTGGTGTATTTGTATATATAAATAATAATATTGTCTATCCATGAAGGGGTTTAGAGATTGCTTGTACAAGTTGATACCATTTGTGCCTTCTACAAGCAATATGTCTTAATCAATGGCTTGTAATTAAATATGTACAGCAAGGAAGTGTGTAGATTATACCTTCTTGAGACTCTATGCAGACTTTCATTGGCTGTTTAAAAAACTGCTGCTGCTGTGAATTCTGTCTCTTAGATCCATTGCACTTGTATAATTGGATCGCGTGCTCCTTTTTTAAATTTACACTTTCAGCTATCAGTCTAATGCTGAATCTATTCAACTCAGCAACTTCTCATAATACGATATTTTCTGCAGTTATGTTGTTGATGCTGCTGATCCAGATAATCTTAGCATATCAAGAAGTGAGCTTCATGATTTGCTGAGCAAACCATCATTGAATGGCATTCCTTTGTTGGTGTTGGGGAACAAGATTGACAAATCGGGCGCTCTGTCTAAGCAAGCGTTGACTGACCAAATGTAAGACCTAATATAAGTATGAAGCAATAAAGGAGTAAACTAATTGAAGAAAGTTACAGAATGAAATTGTTTAAGAATTGATTTTCTCCTTCAGTTTTCTTTCCTATGTGTTTATACTACTTTAGTGCTGAAATGTGCTATGGTGTGCAGGGAATTGAAGTCAATCACTGACAGGGAAGTTTGCTGCTTCATGATCTCATGCAAAAACTCGACCAACATTGACTCTGTTATTGACTGGCTTGTAAAGCATTCCAAATCAAAGAGCTGAAAATCTTCTCTATTTTTGAACTCTAGTGTAATTTATGGTTGACACATTTCTGGATTTACTAGAGGCATCTGGCGATGTCTAACTCAGTTGCTGATTGATTTATTTTTCCTTTTGTCAGATGCTTTGTAATATAATATCATTCTTGTCCGATAGGTAATCAAACGGGATGACATACATGTGAAGGATTTCCCGTATGAGCAAATCATACTGTGTGTCATAGGTTTAGCCACAGCATTAAAATTCATTAAACTGCATTTGCGGAGGAATATATATTCTTTTATCTTCTAACTAGATTTGAGTATTACATATTTTCTAATGATCCAGTATCTTATGTCCTTATTTTAACTCCTCGAGTCTATTAAACATGCATAAATTCAGCTGCATTCATTGTGCAGTCATTTTGTTCACTTGTTTGTTTCGAAGGTTTATAAACCCATCAAATTACAAGTGACTTTTTATTTGCATGTAACCAGCCTATGCAAGAACTTACCATAAAATTCGAAAGAACGGTGTATTTGGTTTTATAGCTCACAAATTTGAAACCTATCATGAAAGGGAAGCATAGAATGCATGAAAATATCATTACATGAAAATATCATTAAGATTATTTTTTTTATAGCGGTTGCAAATTCTGACAGAATTCTACAAGCAAATGACTAACATTTTGGTTGAAAAATAGCAGTAAACATAGCAGCTATCTACATATTCTATAGAAAGTACCTCGACTTCATCCATCATGTTTGCCGAAAAAAGCATGATCAGCAGAATACCTAAATATACATTAATTACTACGCCTGATCATTAAGTAGTGCTTATCATAAGTGCATTATCAATCCTCAACTATTGCAAGGTTGTAAACTTTGTTAATCAAGCACAGGATATGATGTGGTAATAACTGTCAGGGAATTTTAGCAAAAAGGGCCAGCTCTTTCAGAATTCTTGAATTAGGTAAATCTTTTTAAAAAAATACACAAAGAAGACATGATTGAAACCAATATTTTTAGTAGAAGTCGTTTATTTAATTTTGATTTCAGTGAAGTTTCCCTTAGTTCACAACTTCATTATTGAAGTTTTAAATTAAAATATAATAATTTATTTTGTTTTATTTTAAAAGAAATACTCAAAAATTATATTTTCAAATATGACTTTTTTTGAAAAAATTATATTTTCAAATATGACTTTTTTTGAAAAAATTATATTTTTAATCATTATTTGCGTGGTTATAAGAATAACTTTTCCCTTAACTATATTATCCGACAATGATTTAAGATACAAATCCAGTTATACCAATAAACATGCGAAACTACCATGCAAAAAGGCTTGAAAGCCGGGTTTAAAAGTTGTTTTAATAAGTTTTTACTTAGAAGTTGTATTTAAAACATGAGTTTTTAAACTTTTTTCTATTTTTACTGTAAAATTATAAAAATAATGCCATATTTTAATTCACATTTTCGTGTTGAAGCGGTAAATTTAGATCACAAAACCAAGCTCTCTGTAGAATATCACTTATCTAAGTTTAACTTTTTGTTTGCAAATCTCAAAAAGAAGTACAAGTAGAATATTGTCGAAGTAACGAAGCAGCAACTAAAGAAAAGATTTGTGTAAATGACCTACAAGAAAGTGACACTCAATATTGCCATTGGAAAATTCTAATAAAATTTGTATTCTTCCATTTACTATTGGAGGATGTCTGTCACACGTTCCATCATAACACTCAATCACTACTTCCACTCTTCCACTAATACTTTGTATTCTAGCCTCATTGTCTTTCTTTAAAATAAGATAAAAAATTATAATAAATAATACGCTCTGAAGGACTCCTGGCAAAATGTTTCATGGATCAATCCCCGCATATTCCAAATTTACAAACCTAAACTATGTACAGTAATTGAACACATGCAGGAAGTCTAGCAGCAGAATAATGAGCTCAAGTTACATACTGGTCATATGAGCAATGCAGAAGCTGACACCATCTGTACACATTTGCAAGATCAAACTGTTAGCTAAAAGAACTGACAGACCAATTTTCTGCAGGACAAGAATAATGTAGTACTAATAAAAGCGAGGAGAAAAAAACCTTACACCCGTATTACTTAAGAAAACTGGGATCTTTTCACAAGAGACAGGGTTTAGGCTGACAATTATTATAATGAAGAGAGAAGAGAATTTTAACTATTAATTAAGATCTTGTCACATGCTATTCTGAGGACAACCTTGGTACGATGATAAAGTTACCCTTTGTGACTAGTTTGTTGCGAATTCAAATTTGAAAACAGTCTCTGCATATACTAGGAGAAGGTTGACTACAGTAAAACTCCCAAATTGGAGTTGGTAAATTGGATAGGCAATGAGAAATGATGGGCAATTTCATTGGAAATAGTAACCACTGTTCGAAAGCATTCTAATTGGGAAAATGAATCTGTAAACATGAGTTTAGGCATAAATTAATTTTCTTGGTAAGGAAAAGGAGGCTTACCAAATGTGAAGCGTCTTGCATTTTAGTGCCTTTATTGCTGCTTTTGCAAACACTCGTGCAGCCTCTGCCTCGGCTTCGGCAGCGTCTGCCTCCCTAGCTGCTGCCTCAGCCTCAGCAATGGCAGCTTCCGCCTCAGCAACTGCTTTTGCAGCAGCTGCTGCTGCCTCTTGTGGTGTCACACCCTTCATTTTTGATAGCTCTGCATCAATTTCGGATTTTGAAAGAATGTTGACACCAGTCTTCTCAGTTTTTGGAGAATCTTTGGGCCTCCCTTCCAGGAGTAACAAGGAAGAACATCTTCTTTTCTCAGATACAGTTAAATTTGTAGCAATCCTGTACTTATGCTTTACCTGTCATTACTCGTTACATATGTCTCACTCAGGATCAATTGACCAAATACTGATTTTAATCACATATCCAATATTTACCTAACAGTAATTTAGCTTATTAGATGGGAATATTTTATCAATTCAAAATTTGAAATAGATTTTTCACTCTTGGCAAAAAAACTGCCAGATATACATAGTTCAACTGCTACAAGAGAACATATTTCTATTTACATCAGTACATACATGTAACTAATTACGTAGGCGTCACAAATAATTTTTTGTTTATAACCTTGAGTAAATAGCATCAACATGTTGTTAGTAAAGTATCTCTCATACAATACCTAAAAATTATCCAGGCTGACTATGTTACAATGTTTTGCAAGTACAAATGTTGTCTATTGGGAAAATAGGTTCTAATGATTCAAGCAAAATTCTGTCTTGTTAAGGATTTAACTAGCAGTAAAATCACCTTCATTAATTTTCCACTTGCCACCATGTGCTTCAGTTTTGTTGACAGTAACTTTCTGAGGGTTGGCGTAGAACAGTATTGATCCTGATGAGCATAATGAAAATATTTAATCAGTACTATTTACTGCATTTAATAATTCTATTAGCCAATTAGATATGTAAAAAAAGAGCAATAAATAACAAATCACTATTGGTTGATCTATGCTAAGCATTTGTGAAACATGGGTGGGCAAAAAAGTTAGTAGCTTTTATTCCTTACCATGTGAGACCACCTGTTTGGACTTACAGAAAAAAAACATTTGAAAGGCCAAAATCTTTTGATACCCGCAGAAAGGAGTTCTGAGTTACATGTGTCATAGCAAGTTTAGATCATTAATAAACAATGAGCATGTTTGGTAAGACCAATAAGCTAACTACAAGTTTATTTGACTAACTTATAAATTAGTTTGACCAACAAAAAAGTGTTCGGTAAGATATCTCAAAGTAACTAAGAGCTTTTAGCTTATAAGTTAGAGGTTCCTTTAGCTAGTTTGTAGCTTATTTAATTTTCTTCTATTACTATCCCTTACATCTTAATACATTTTCCTATTATCATTAATTTCTTTTTACCTATTTTAAATTTTACATAGACGATTAATTATTGCACAATTTTTAGTATTTGTACAGTTACCTTTTAAATTCTTATGTAGTTCAAATTTAAAAAATATTTAAAATTACAAATTGAGTAACTAATGTTTCATGATGCTACTTGAAAATTACATAGAATGAAAATTATAAAAAAGAAACTCAATACGCCAGTAGTTTAAAGTAAAAAATAAAAAAGTTAGATTTTGAAAATAAATAAAAACTAAATTTGATTAATACACATTAGATCAACTAGTATAAATTAAATCCCTTATCTAAATCAAAAAAACATATACAACAATAACAAAAATAAATAGAAGCACTAAAAAGTTTAGTAAGAATTTAATTATTTATTAAAAAAATAATAATATATTTTTGTCTATAAAACACAAATCTTATTTATAAAGTAAGATCTCGGACCTAGGCGCGTAGCCAATCGTGGGAAGAATGGTTGATATAAAAGGTTGTTTCATGGGAGATGAAATGACTGTGGTCCTTTGACCGATAAGTGTAAATCATATATTTAATCTCAGGAAAGACTATAGGTCACTTAATGAATAAGTGACAGGGTTGAATTCTATTAACACTGGACTTAGATTATGTTTATAGTAACTCTCAGAATGAAATGTGCATTAGTAATTGGTCGCCCATAAGGTGATATGTAGTGTCGGACTATTCTCGCTAAGTAAGAAACTGATTCCTTAAATATCCGACTCCAAATTTATAGTTACCTAGTACTTGAACGATAAGTTTGATACTTAATACCTAATATTTAGTTAAGGAAAGTTTCGTATCTAGTACTTGAATAGGGTTTCTATACTTATGAAAAATAAGCTATAAATATAGGAAACCCTGAAGGGAAAGGGTAATTGATTTGGACTAGCTTAAAGAAACTACTTTAACCAGAACCTTTACAATAAAATTTATGTGGTTATGTAAGTTGGCTTATCAGCTACTACTTAGTTTTTGCTAAATACACCCAATATATAACTCTATGGACCACGGAGAGAAATATTTTAAAACTCTTTCCTGCATTTTGTGTGCTGCAAACTTGATTAAAAAAACACGGGTCCATACATATCCTTTGTCACATAAGGAATAAAATCAATCAATGCAAAATGTCTCTATGGAAAGAGAAATTATTTGATATCAGAGTAATGAATGAAAACAATTTACTACCTACTTTTAAATGTAAATTTATACATGAGAAATTAATAGGAAAAAGAAGAAGCCAAAAACAGAAGAAATTAAATATTCTTTTAGCATTGAAGTTTACACGCACTAAACTTTGATCGTCATTTGTTTCTTGAGATGTTAGATTCTATGATCGTAAGTGAAGGAATTGAAATACAAATACCTCTATATATGAAGCAATTGCTGCCCTGTCAGAACCCTTTGGCTCCTTCAACTTGATAATAGACTCTAATATAAGATTATCCAACCTGACATTATTGAAAAGCTGCTGTCATTGAAATGCATAATGTCACAATTAACAATAGTTTAAATACTTCAGCAAAATTACCACAAAATTTGACGGGATGTTGCCATCAGAAGTAACAATAGAAGATAACTATTTACCAATAAGCAACTGAATAGTGAATCATATTTTCAGTGTATCTTTGCCTTGCTTGGTTCGGAGTCATCATGAAATTAAATAAGCAAAAATCAATAGAAAATGAAAAATCAAAATACAAGACTCCTCATGGAACATGGAAAATAGCTAATTTCTAGAAACTTGGTTTAATTTTTTATTCATTAAAAAAATTATATACTAGAGCACAGCATTTCACAATCTTAGAACTAATTACTTGCAAGGGAAGTATTATTATATACAATGTAAATGTTTCTTCGTACAGTTTTCAAAAAAAGATTAATGCAACTAAGCTGAGTAGACCATTTATTTATCAAGAGTAAATGGCAGATATATTTAACTGGAAGTTCTGTGTCCTTGATACTTTTTCCTTTGCATTAGGAGATATTCCACCAGAAACTGCTAAAGGCTTGGAATCTGCAGCTCCTCTGTCGCGTTGAACTACAGTACTCAAGGCCATGTGATTATTGTCAATTTTGGGGGATGGTAGTAGGTTCTTTTTAAGAGCAAGCTTCGCCTTCTGCCTTGATCCCCATATTGCCGTCACATTTATGTTCCTCCATTTGTCCTGTTTCACAGTTTAAAGTGCACATAATTCTACACTGATACAACTCAGTAAGCTTTAAATTTGGAAGTATTCTGAAAGCCAAAAGAACTCTGCAAGTACTGATGCAGTACACTAGAAGGTCATTTCACATGTGCAGTAGTAGTAACATTCTAGGCCCACAAAAAGATTTACCTTGAGATCGACATTAGAACGCATGCGCAGAATGGAACTGAACTCTGGGTCAGTAAGTATGGTGCGCCATTTTCCAGCCCCATGTTTGACAACTCCAGCTTTCAATGCCGCTTCTTCCTCTGCAGTCCACTTTTGCTTAGGAGCACCCATTAACACAAGTCCGCAGCCTTTCTATGACAGCAAAATCTCTGCTTTTGTTCTACTGGAAGGCTTGGAAGTTGAGTGCTGCCTTCTTCTGCATGTCCATCCACCAACAAAAACCTCTCCCTTAACTTACCTACACGCATGAGAGTAAAAAAATGATAAATAAAAATAACAAGACAATTTCATTTTCAAACACATTTCCTTCTTCAAAGATTTAAAAGAAAAAACTGAACCTAAGATCCTCCTCCTCAAGCATTGACTTCAATTCCCAATTAAATTCAATCTCATCCACAAGACATTAAACTTCTGAAAAGTGAACAACTCCGGAAAGCTCAATAACCACTATTTCATATTATTTATCAAGAAAAATGTGATATAAGTTACAACATTGTCAGAAGCATCTAGACCTTGCAATGGCAATACAATTAGATCAGTCCTTGCAAAAATAGTTACGCGGCACAGCATATACGCACACAGAAAGAGTTACAAAACCAAATACCACCTTTAGTTACCTCTAATTCTACATCTGATTCCATAACTCTCATAACATCAACAACTGTACGGAATTACCTGCAAGGGTTATTCCATCGCCGCCTCAGATGAAAACCCAAGTGATGCTATTGTTTCGGTTTCAAATTCATTATGCCCACATAAATTTTACATTAACAAAACAAACACAATGACAACCAAAAGTGGCGACTCTTCAACTCGCACAGGGCACGATTAACAAAATCCGAGTCAATAAAAGTAACAGAGAAAATAATCCGCGATGCATAAACTATATCGGTGCACACTAACTAACCTGGAAATATAGATGGCAGAAAATTTAGTTGACTTGGGAGAAAAAGGGAAGAAAATTAAAGAAGAATCGGCGGAGGAAGATGTAACGCATAGAAGAATCGCGAGGCAAAAGTGTGAATTGGGAGACGTTGGAGTACGTACGCGCAGATAAATAGAATTGGTACCTGCGAGGAACAGGAGAATAACCAGAGAGAAAATAATTGATCTCTTCTAGTTTATTTGCTTTAAGGTTGTTTTTTCTCAGAAAAAACTTGCATTTCAATATTTTTTTAAATTGCTAAAGGATCCCTTGATTTTATCCAATTTTGTTTTGAGCATTCTCGTTCTTTCCCTCTTTTTCTTTCCTTCTGGACTGGATCTGGATCCACCCAACTCTATAAAAGATCAACCACCACTTAGAGAGTTTAAGTACATTTTAAAGGTGATTTGAATTAAAAAAAATAGAATAAAAATTGACGGAAAATAAAATATATTTATTTATTTTTAATAATTTATATTTATTATTTTAATTATTATATTGTAATAAAAAAACATAAATATTAATAATATAATACATTATGTTATAATTAGTTATATGCAATCAATTAAGTAACTTCAAATCTGTTCATATTTGTGGACAAAATTCAAACTTGCTTATTTGTATGAATTGTTTCTAGTATAAATTAATACTCTTCTTGAATACTCCTGGAAAATCATGAATAATTCACTCTTATATATTAAATTTGTGTCTCATTGTCCAAATCCAAATGGAAAATCATGAATAATTCACTCTTATATATTGAATTTGTGTCTCATTGTCCAAATCCAAATAGGTCTGACTTTTTTTTAATGATCAAGACCACCTAAGTAATGCATGTCAAGATTCAAATCCTTTAGTGTTGTGAAGTAACACGATACGATCATTTTTAAAAGAGACAAAACAATTTGGTTTATCAAATTTAGTTGGCAAGCTCTACAACCAATCACGTTTTAAAAATGATATCTTAGCCACATGATGATGTCACATTGCTAAAATTAGAAGGTCCAAAATCAATATGATATTTAGTGACTTTAAATTAAGAAAAAAAAATCATTTTAAAGGATAAACCATCGAATATATATATATATATATATATATATATATATATATATATATATATATATATATATATATAAAAAATAAATAAAAAAAAAAATATATTTTTATTTTTTTTTTTTTTTAAATAAAAAAAAAAAAAAAAAAAAAAAAAA
>Ga0099825_1000303_pt1 | contig 47875 bp, 23 predicted proteins | sample SiratroredBW_FD_76838 | JGI IMG/M metagenome (GOLD analysis project Ga0099825, IMG submission 76838) | Root nodule microbial communities of legume samples collected from California, USA - Siratro red BW | ecosystem: Host-associated > Plants > Roots > Nodule | place: USA: California | collected...
AAATTTTTAAAAGTAAAAATAAAAAAAAATTTAAATTTAAAAAAAAGAATTCCTAAAAAATAAAATAACTCTCTAAAAAAAAAAAAAAAAAAGCTATTTAAGAAAGGTCGATATATAGATTATAAAGTCTTGATAATGAAAATTAACTTAGAGAAGAGAATGACTTGAAGGTGAAAAAACTAAAGTCTCGAATCTTATAAAAGAATTAAAAAATATCAAACTAGATAAAGTAAAAAAGAAGAAATAACTGTAAAAAAATATAAAATACAAAAATATACCGTAGCTTATAACTCTAAACTGATACAAGGAAATTCTAAATCATATACTTTATTTTAAAAAAATATATATCTTTCCATAACAACACATCAACTTGGATGGAAAGTGTTATGCAAAAACTTACACAACAATAATAGAGTAAACATTCTGTATTTATAGGATATTAATTATGAATTCATTGTAGAATCTGTAAATCAATTTCTGTCATCTTTTAAAATATGTATATCTTAAGATTTTATTATATTTTTTGAATTTCATATTTTTTTTCTCATAAGAAGGTTACGTATACTTTTTTAGTTTGTATAATTTTAAGTATATAAAAAGATTAGAGATATTTTTTTAATTATTCTTTATTATTGATAAAAAATAAATATTGTTAATAATATTTTATAAGTAATGTTTGTGTTGAGAAAGTAATATTACATGTAGTTGCATTCTTTGATTTTCTTCTATCCGCACTTAATAAATTAATCATTATTAAACGATTGTAAGTCTTCAACATTTATCACCTTTATGACTCACTCCATAATATACGCAAGAAGAAAACTTATTTGACCGTAAGTAGATAGAATAATAATTTTAACAAGTTTAATAGTTTGCTCTTGAAGAAAAAAAAAACTAGTGATTTTGTCATAATAATACATGCAATGATTGATATTTTGCTGTCAAACACTTTTGTATTTTTCCTCAAAGAATTGACGTATTTACCTCAGAATTATTCAGATCGATTCAATGTTCCAAAAATCCAGCTTCAACATATCACAATCACATGTGTCCACGTAATCATCGACGTCTTTTTGGGCCGCCATTATCACCACAACGATCTTCCTTCTTTCTACATCAAGTCACAATCACGTCACCACGTCAGGGATCCAACGCCTCACAACACTCCACGTGTCAGAATCGGAACGCACACCAACCCTCGCCCACGCTATAAAAGCCACCTTCCTTGTGTTCATTCAATATCTCGCACCAAAATTTGAGAAGCTAGAGATCAATCTTCAGCCCTGTGCTGAGTGTGTTTCTCCGTTCCTCCACTTTCTTCCATTGGAGGACCTTCTCCTCCAGGAATAGGATTACGCTTTTTCTCTTCTCGAAATTCTTAAGCTAATTGATCCTTCATTTTCGCCTTCTCGTTACGGTAACTTGGTGAGTTCTGTTTTTCGTTGTGTAATTTACGTGGAGGAGATTTATGAAATCTTGCTTTGGATCGCGTGTTGGAAATTAAGATTTTTTACTATTTTGGAGGAGACCAAGTACCACGTCGGCGTCACTCTAGATCTCTCTAGCTAGTTCTTTTTTGGTGTCTAAAGTTGTCTTTTTTGTTGACAAAATTGCCCTCTTGTCGGAAACTACAGGGTTAATCAGTACCCCAGATGATTTCTGATGTTATTTTCTTTTGTTGCGACTCAGCTTTCTTAAAAGGAAGAAAAAGAAACTGCACCCATTAATTATAAATTTTATGTCAGATGAAATTTGGTTTTAGCTCTTAGTATGTTCTAACTTCTCCTTGGTGTTTAATATTTTGTCGTGAGACCAGAGTTGGGAAGAAGTATACCAACAAAGCATAATTGCACTAAACGACAAAAGAAAGAAAAGGACTATACTTTTGTAGGTTCATTTTGGAGCTTGATTGTTAATTTTCTTCTAATTTTTGGGGTATAGGTTAAAAAGATGATGATGCTAAAGACAACATCAACGCAGTTCCCTACGTGGATTCCTCCTTTGCGTGAACCACGTTGCAACCTATCTAACGTGTGCCTAACCTTTAACATCCATCACCATCATCATAAGCCCCTAGGTCTATATATTACGAAACTCCTTTAACAATTTTAGACTGGTTTAATATTACAGTGTCATAATAATATATAGAAAATAATCGGTTTGTGTAGTGTTTTGAAGCTTTCAGAGTCCTAATCATTGAATATTTGCAAATTTCATTAAGATGCAGTGAATTTTAAATTTATTAATGTAATAACGTCTGTGTTGTTTGCTTGAGGTAATACAGTGGTGAAGTGTTCGAAAATGACTGTGACACCTAAGATCTTCGTTAACGATGGGAAATTGGTTGTTCATGGCAAGACCATATTAACCGGAGTACCAGACAACATTGTGCTGACTCCAGGATCTGGAAGTGGCCTTGTGACTGGTGCTTTTGTTGGTGCTACTGCTTCCCAAAGCAAAAGTCTCCATGTGTTTCCAATGGGTGTCTTAGAGTAAGTTCTTCTTAATTTTCCATGCTCGCATGTAGCCTATCATATCCATCATGTTCCATTTTCGATTTGTCAAGTATATAATCGTAGAAAATTTGACTGTAGCAAGTTAAACTGGATGGTATACGGTGTGTTTGGATCTGTAACCATGAGTACAGGCTTTGACACTGGATGAATTGGTGTTTTCTAGTTTCTCATTTCTGATATGATCAATCTTGGAACAGGGAGCTCCGGTTCATGTGCTGCTTTCGTTTCAAATTATGGTGGATGACTCAGAGAATGGGAACTTGTGGGAGGGATGTTCCTCTGGAGACACAGTTCATACTAATTGAGAGCAAGGAGAGTGAAGTGGATGGAGAGAATTCTCCAACCATCTACACTGTCTTTCTTCCTCTTCTCGAAGGTCCATTCCGAGCTGTGCTTCAAGGCAATGACAAGAACGAGATAGAGATTTGCCTCGAGAGTGGTGAGTAACTCTTGGCAATGCAAAATGGTTTGGTGGTGAAGGCTACATGGAAGTCTTCCGTTGTGTCATAACATAATTTAGTGCCATAGCCGCTGTTAATTCAGTTGCTTCCCTTCCCTTCGGCCATACTTTTAAGGGGTGGAGCTGTCATTTGTGGATTGAATTGAGCTGGATAAACTTCTCGATGAATCAATCAATTGAATCAAACAAATGGAGTTTATAGCTTTGGTCCTTTGGAGAATATATATATATAGCATGGCGTCCCAAAGAACCGAAACGACCCTTTTCTTTTTGGTATGTGGTATGGTTTTGCAGGGGATAACGCGGTCGAGACTGATCAAGGCATTCACCTAGTCTACATGCATGCTGGGACCAACCCCTTTGAAGTCATCAATCAAGCAGTCAAGTAAGGCACTAAATAAACAATATGTTATCTGACTTATTTGCATTATGGAAAGTTTTATTTTTCAGCTGATGAACCTTATAGAATCTGTAATTTTACTGATTCCTTTTTCCTGTTCTTTCTAGGGCTGTGGAAAAACACATGCAAACTTTTCTTCACCGTGAGAAGAAAAAGGTAAGACCCTCTTCCTCGCCGCACACTGTTGGCTCTAGCTATTATGCCACGTTGATACGTAACGGATCTTTGTAACCTTTTATTGTTGGTTTTATGCAGTTGCCATCTTTTCTTGACTGGTTTGGCTGGTGCACATGGGATGCTTTCTATACTGATGTCACAGCTGAGGGTGTTGAGGAAGGTCTGAAAAGGTAATTGGTGAGAGAAATTGAGTACATGTTTCTGATAAGATAACTGAAGAAGAGATGAATTTTGAAGATGATGTTTATAGAACACTGAAACTTGTTTAATATGATTGCAGTCTATCTGAGGGAGCTACACCACCACGGTTCCTCATCATAGATGATGGCTGGCAGCAGATTGAAAGTAAACAAAAGGATCTTGACTGTGTTGTACAAGAAGGGGCACAGTAAGATTTCTCTGTTTCTGTAATAACTAATTTGTGATATTTTGCTAAATTCAATAGTTATCTCAATTATGAATTCTAATACTCATGTTCCAGAGAATAGTAATTATTATTTTTGTAATTTATCTTATTAAATCACTTGAAAAACCATGATGATTGCAGGTTTGCTACTAGGCTGACCGGTATTAAAGAGAATACTAAATTTCAGAAGAAAACACACAGCAGTGAGCAGACATCAGGTCTGAAGCATCTAGTAGATGGAGTAAAGCAGCATCACAACGTGAAGTATGATCTTGGATCCTTTACTCCTTTTTAATAAAGAATTTGCCTAATTATGTTTCTGAATTCTTGACTGGTTCCTGTGTTGATGGGCAGAAATGTTTATGTATGGCATGCACTAGCTGGTTATTGGGGTGGAGTGAAACCAGCAGCAACTGGCATGGAGCATTATGACACTGCCTTGGCCTATCCAGTGCAGTCACCAGGTGTGCTAGGAAACCAACCAGACATTGTAATGGACAGTTTGGCCGTACATGGCCTAGGCCTTGTGCACCCAAAGAAGGTTTTCAATTTCTACAATGAGCTCCATGCTTACTTGGCTTCATGTGGAGTGGATGGAGTGAAGGTTGATGTGCAGAACATCATTGAGACCCTTGGTGCGGGACATGGTGGAAGAGTCTCTCTTACACGAAGCTATCATCACGCGCTTGAGTCTTCCATTGCTCGTAACTTTACTGACAATGGATGCATTGCTTGCATGTGTCACAACACTGATGGCCTTTACAGTTCCAAGCAGACTGCTGTTGTGAGAGCTTCTGATGATTTCTACCCTCGTGATCCCGCTTCCCACACCATCCATATTTCATCTGTTGCATACAACTCGCTTTTCCTTGGAGAGTTCATGCAGCCTGATTGGGACATGTTTCATGTGAGTAGAATTATACATTCATCTTTACTTTGAGCTGTTCTTTTCCTTTGGAAAATTTCAAGAGCTATAAATATTCTTGTTAACAAAAGGATCTTTGTAATTTCAGAGTTTACACCCTGCAGCAGAATATCATGCTGCAGCTCGTGCAATTGGTGGATGTCCAATTTATGTTAGGTATAATGATGTTCATTCATTGCATATATTTTCATCACATGAAATTGGTTCAATTGTAATGCATTTTTTTGTTTATGACCTTTTACTAGTGACAAGCCAGGCAACCACAATTTTGATCTTCTTAAGAAGCTGGTTCTTCCCGATGGTTCGGTTCTCCGAGCACAGTTACCGGGCAGGCCAACTCGTGATTCTCTCTTTGTTGATCCAGCCAGAGATGGAACTAGGTTTGTTTATTTAACTCTTTGTGCTTTATAAGACTATGTTCCATAAACATAAATTGGTGACTCATTTGGTTAAACTACAATTTTCAGCTTGCTCAAAATCTGGAACATGAACAAATGCTCTGGAGTTGTTGGTGTATTTAACTGCCAAGGTGCTGGGTGGTGCAAGATAGAGAAGAAAACTCGCATCCATGATACTACTCCCGGTACACTCACTGGCTCTGTTTGTGCCTCTGATGTTGACTCTATCACACAAGTAGCAGGTGCTGAATGGCTTGGAGAGACAATTGTTTATGCTTATAGATCAGGTACTATTAATTTACTTTGTGGCACAATAGAAGATGAATTAACTTCTGAATTTTACTTTAGTGAATGAAAATCTTGTTAAATAACCATCTCCTAATTTCAGGCGAGGTGATTCGGCTACCAAAGGGGGTTTCAGTTCCGGTGACACTAAAAGTTCTTGAGTTTGAACTTTTCCATTTCTGTCCAATCCATGTGAGGATCCGCTATTACCTGATATGATATTTCACTGAGTTTTACATTTTCTATGCTTAACTGCTAATGTTTTATTGAACAGGAAATAGCACCCAGTATTTCATTTGCAGCAATAGGGCTACTTGATATGTTCAACACTGGAGGAGCTGTGGAGCTGGTTGAAATTCACAAAGCCTCTAACAACACAGCAGAACTGTTTGATGGTGAGGTGTTGTCAGAATTAACCTCTTCTGTTAGTCCTAACCAAGCAGCAACAGCAACTATTTCTCTTAGAGTCAGGGGAACAGGCAGATTTGGAGTTTACTCCTCTCAACGCCCACTGAAGTGTGCAGTAGGTGGCACTGAAACCGACTTCAGCTATGACTCGGAGACTGGGTTGGCAACCTTCTCCATCCCAGTTCCTCAAGAGGAGATGTACAGATGGCCAATAGAGATCCAAGTTTGAGTCTTTTTTGAAGACCTTGCGTTTGATGAAATGCTTGTGTCAGGAAAAGGGGGTTCCTGTAGTTAGCATTGGCTCATTGAGGGAATTGTTGGGGTCATGGGGTGGTGAAATACCAAAATGTGTTTATCTTAAGAACTGAGTTGTAGACTAGCTATGTTGTAGTAGGGAAGAGCTTTTCTGGGAACTCATGAATGTAGTTGAGAGTAGCATGTCAATCCAAGGATGTCACATGTTTGTTTCTCTGAATAAAAAGTTCACATCTGTTTGAAATATCTCTGATGAATTTACCTGGTTGTTTAATGGGAATAGTTACAAAACATGTCTAGAAATAATTTGGTGGTACTAAGTAAAATGAAATCACTGCTAACAAAGCACTAGTCTCTAATGGCGGTCTACTATCATGGTAAATGTATTACTCTTATACTTCAAAACAGTAACAGATTTATACCAAAACCTTAAAAAACAGGAACATTTTCCTACGATTTCCCCAAGGGATATGGAACATTCTACTTTGGTTGCACAATTAGGTAAATGCTGTTTATTGTCTTTGCGTACACAATAATAATATATCCGGTAATCTAGAATTCAATGCACTAAAACAATACGCAACAGTTATTAAGAAGCACGTTAACTCAACAAGGAACATCTAATCAAACTTTGTGGACGTAGCATCAGCTTCAACTAATTCTTACCTTCTTATGTTGCCAAAAAAGAAAATGCTAAGATGGTTGAGTAACAAATACTTTCAACATTTTAGGCAACTTGTTTATAATTTTCAAGAAATTTAAATCTTTGAATTTGAACTACTTTTTATCTTTATTTTTTATTTTTTCAAATATTTTAATTGGATAATATAATTTAAATTTATTATTTTTTTATTCAGTACTCTCATTATCATTAAATATAAAAATTATATTTATGATGTTAATTGATTTTTTTTTTTTTTGACAAAACCAAGTTGTTCGACTGATATTTACTTAAAAAAATAATCTCATTGGCTTTTATTGAGAGAATTCTCACGATTTAACGTTAATAAAAATTCTTCTTGATTGACACAGATAGAAATGTCATTTTGGTTAATTTTTTTTATTAACATTAATTGAGAAATAATATTAATCTATGATCTGATTGATGATGGACGAAAAACAATCTTAACTGATATCAATTAAAAACTACTTTAATTTAGATCTTTTGATTGAGCTAACAATATCTTCGCCAAAATTGAACGGAGGAGAGAATGTAAAAAAAAGAAACATAAATTTAAAAGACGAGAGAATATGAAAAATTTCACAATCTTATATTTTAATAAAATTTTAAATAGTCAATTTACATTATAAATTCTTATTGTCTATTTTCTTTCAAAATTTTATATCCAAACAACTTTCTTTATCATAAATATTTTAAATTCTATAGTCTAAATTATCCGCTAGAAGTTACTCATGTAAAAACACTATCAGATTTTGGAACACTATCATCTTATGAATCTCTCTAACACCACAAAAAGACTATAAACATGTTGCAAGGTTACTTTTATAAGAACTTCAAAACAAAAGAGTGAAAATTTTTTTTGACTCTGTAAGAACTTTGTCATCTATTTATTCAAATTTTTATTTTAATTATATAAATCAATTTTAAATTTAACAATTTTTTCTTCTTATTTTGGTAAAAACTCGTCCAAAGAATTTCTATTATGTCAAAATACGTTAATATAGTTCCTCCACGGACACGAGGCCCAATATATTCATAGAAATTTGGGTGGGAATGAAACTCCACGTAAGGCCATTAGACTCTTTTTTATTTTAGGCTTTAAAAAACACTAGTTATTGATAATTTTTTTAAAGAATAAATACGAAAAGGAAATTAGTAATTATAATTCGTCGATTGATGATATTAAAAATGTAGTTTTTTTTATTAAAACATTGGTTCCTCGTCTTAATAAGATTCCCTTTCTTAAGGATAATTACAATATTTATCCGATTAGTTTATCCTTTGATCTTATTGATTAATGAAAATGATAAATCAATTAACATGGAAATTATATTAAATGGGTTCGTTTTATTATTGATTAAGAAAATGTTAGTGGAAAGAGAGATCTCTCTAAGAGATGCCAATCAATTATGCAACATAATAAAAATTATGTTTCTATCTTAATTTCCTCAAAAAAAATTAAACTTCGATTATGTTAAAATTCAAAGAGAGGATGAAACGTCATAATTTTATCTCAGGTTGTAATGTTATTTCCTTGAATTATGTTCTCGACTTCGGTACATAAATAAAAGCCATAATAAGAGGTATTGCAAGTCTTTATTATACATTATTGTTTATCAAGTTTTGTAATGTAAATATGTTTTTATGTGTTTATCATAAAAAAAAAATAATTAACAAGAGTTACATTTTCTTATTAAGTGAAATATTGAGAAAGTTATTTTGCTGTACATATTTTCTACTAAGTAATAGTATTTTTCTACTTATTTGTATTAAATAAATTTTATAGTAGAGACAATTAATCTATAGTGGTATCATAACTTATAAATATGACTTATAGATATTATAGTTATTATATTTATCATTATTATTATTAATGTTAATATTAATAATATTATTAATATTATTGTTTTGATTATTATTTCTAATATTGTTAGTTATAATATTATTAAAATTATTATTATTATTATCAATATTATATCTTTTTGAAATTATTAATATTGTTTCTAATATTTTTAAAGTTTTTAATATTATTAATATTTATATTACAGAATATTATTGATAACATTATCATAATCATAAGTATAATCATAATAAGAATAATAATGAGCATAAAATTATGATATAGATTGTCTTGCGCAATGGTCAAAGACTTCATTCTACACTCAATGATCTGGTCAAAGGCTTCATTCTACACTCAATGATCTAATCAATGAGTAACCTCTTACTGTAAATCTAGTTGTTTTTATAATATATATAAGTATGACATTAGTACTAAGTGTTGTTAATTGATATATGACTAATATAAAAAAAAACTAATTGAGAGGCTTCATTCTACACTCAATGATCTAATCAATGAGTAACCTCTTACTGTAAATCTAATTGTTTTTATAATATATATAAGTATGACATTAGTACTAAGTGTTGTTAATTGATATATGACTAATATAAAAAAAAAACTAATAGAGAAACTCAGAAGTAAATTCTTAAATATTTGAAGTAATTGGTACGAGGAGCTAATGAAATTATCAATCAAGTTATATAATTAAATAAATATTTAACATGTTTTTTTATAAATATTTTCTTTACATTTTCTCGTACATGTTTTTCTTTAATCAATATGAATAATTTGATAATCTTCTTCATGTTGATAATTTCCAAGCCATATACACCAAAGCTGCTTTTGAAAATTTGACTGAATCTGGATACCAATTTGAAGTTTCTCATAATGTTCTTTGTAAACAGTACATTATTCTTATAAGCCTCATCCAAAATAATATCTTCACATCCTTATTTTTCCAATTTGAACTTTGAATACATGTTTCTTTGTTACTTTCGTCATTAATTCTTTCAATCCCTTTCCTATTATTGTTACTTCTTGTTTCAAACTTTTCTTTACATTAAATTTCTTATCAGCACTTCCATTCACAAAATTTAAACTTTTTTTTTTTTCATATAAAACAAAAGGTTCCAATTTACACAACAGCATATATTTTCTTTTAGTCCACTTTAAAAGTTAAAACGCCTCTAGTATCATCCTATACCTCATTCTACCAAAATACTTTGTAAACAACTTCTCACCTACTTTCAATTTCTTCAATAACTTGATTCAATGACTATCTTTTCGTTCAAAAAGAAACCATTCACTTATAGATCCCATCTTCTAGCATGTTTACACAACCTAGGATGATAAACAAACACACCATTTGTAATGTCTTTGTATGTAATGATAATAATATATGACGTAATTTAGAATTAATTTACGAAAAGAATACGATACAATAAGTGAAAAGATATCTAATCAAACTTTCTGAACGATCAACTTCAACTTCCTTACCTTAGTTATGTTGCCAATAATGGTAAATAAGGTGGCTGTGTACAAAATGCTCCCATCTTATCTTGTGCTCCATACTTTGAGGTTTTCTACCAAAAAAACAAAAATCATGATTACCATCTCATGCATCTCTCTAGAACCAACCGTGAAATTATGAATCCCAATTAAGGGCAACCAACTAAATTCCTTCATGGACAACATTATGTGCCCTATTGTCCAAATAAATTATTATCTCTTTGGTAGAGATAACAATCCTTACTTTAGGATTTTATATAAATCTAATTATTAATATATTGTGAATAATAAATATATTAGTAACTTATATACCAAAGTTATATCAAAATTACATGTCTCTATTATTGATTTTTTTATCAGACTGTTGTTGATTATAAGAGAAAACGTTGAACAAAAACATTATAATAATTTAATAAATATTTTTTTGCATATAAAAGCTTCAAAGATAATAATTTTGTATACCTAAAATCTTCAAAGATATTTGTATACCTAAAAATATTCAAATTTATAGTTTAGGTGTTATTATAATGTTATTTATTTAGTTATAATAATAATAATAATTAATTGATTAATTTATATTTCTAATAATTATATTAAATTAAATTCAAAAAATATATTTTGAGCTTTGTTGTTATTTATGGAAAACTATAATGTAAAAATATTTATAAATGGTGCGAGGTAAATTCAACAATAGAGATGAACAAAGGTCATATCATGAAATCGAATTCGATCCTGATTCTACGAATTAGAATAAAACTTAAACTCAACTCTCTTAAATCAAAGTAAATTTATCTTTCTTTTTGTTGAAGTTGAATAAAAATCATACAAATTTATTTATGTCTAGATTTAGTTAACATGCTTAATCCCTTCCAATAAGTGGGTTACTTGTGGAATAATTCTTACTAATTAAACCCTAACATTCACATGCATAGTTGTTAAGGCGGGTTTACCATAATGAAAATTAACCATTTTTGCTTATACTTTTATCTGTTGAATACCAGAGAGATGGAGTTTCAGGGAGGTCTAGCATTTCATCATGGCATGAATGACAAAAGCTAAGAAAACTTTTAGCCACAATAAGTTAATGCTAAGTTTCAAAATGAAATGTCTTCTACTCCAAAACCATCTACACCCATCTTCTTAAGCATTTTACGACAACTAAAGCTGTTTTGTGATAACAATGCTAACAAATAGACCCTTGCAAGAAGGAAACCCTAGATCACACGTTTGAGGTACATGCTTGGCTCAAAACCCCACATTCCTCGTTGTGACAAGTGTGTGTTGGGTTGCATACTTCACAATCATCACCACATGCAACTTGATTTTACTAAAGTGTCACTGTGATTATTATTTAAAGGAAAACTTAATTAAATTTTAGGTCCTGATAAATTTGAATATATTAAATTGAGTCTTTATTAATTTTTTTATTTATTAAAATATTTATATTTTTCAATTAAGTCTCAATCATTTAATTTTTTCGTCTTTGGGTAAGGTGATTATTATCTTGTTATGTTATTTTGCATGTCTCTATATTAATAAATGTGAATTTTTGTTATTAATGTAAAATGATAATTAACTTTAATACTTTTTAGTAAAAACATATTGGATATTGTGGTTGTCATATTTTATAATTATTTTCATCTCATTATCTAACTGATGATAATTGATGTAGATGTCTGACAACAGTCTCTTGTTATCTAACATATTTTTAATGAAAATAATTAAAAGCAATAGCATTTTATTTTAATTACAAAAACTCACATCTTTTAATACGCAAGGTTATGAGTAAAATAATGATTACGTCATACAATTAACTAAAAAAATTAATAACAGAAATTCAATTAAAAATACATAAAAATTTTGAATACTCAGTAAATTAAACAAATTTAGTAAAATTTTAATTGAAAATACTCAATGAGTAACTTGAAACATATTTAAACTTTAAAATGTAATTTTTCGTTAATCACACAATGAATCAAATATTAACTCTAATTAATGTCATGATCGAGTACTTGTATCCAGTGCCAATGGTGTAAAATGTTATCTACTTCAGAATTAAAAGGATAATAATGCATAAAAGATTCAAGCACAAGCAACCATGTTAATAATTTAAAACACAAAATGATTACTAGGAGAAAATATACTGGAATATTAAGCATTTCAATCAGAGTACTCATTATTTTTCTTTTAATACGCAATGTGTGGGGTGTGGGATATGCATGCATTATTTTCAACATGGGGAAGCCTCTCATGAATGATTAATTACTAGGTTTCGTGATTATTGGGAATTTTCCAAAATACGGAGATATATACACGATAAAATTTCGTTAAAACTATTGAAGGAGCTAAAGGAAGGGAAGAACTGTTCTTAAATGTCGTAGAAATTAAAAAAAAATAATATTTCAGGAGAAAATTAGTATTTTTTTTAAAAAATATATAAAAGCTATTTCCGTATAACTTCAATTTAAGACTTTTTTTTATAGTAATATAACCATTTTCAGCTAGAATCCAAAGCACTTATTTATCAAATTATAAAGTTTTCATATACATGCTTAAAATTAAATATGAGTCTGAGATGTCTTCATTTTAGTTTTTTACAATTTTATAGGCGTTACACACATATATATATATATATATATATTAACAGGAAAATATTCAAGTCCTTAATTAGTGTGATGATAGCAATTATAGAAAGGGAAAAAATAAACTTTGAAATTAGTGTTGTCTCGAGATCTGCTAAAATTAAATAGTCAAACAAATTGAAATATATAATTGCTTAAGACTTTGATTATTTTAAACTGAGTTTGGTTAGCAAGGTGTTAAACTATTTTAGAACCTTTTTCTCAATAGGAAAATCCAAATTCAACGTCTCATTATATAAAGAGAAATTACCATTTGTTATAACTATATACTAACAAACATCTACATGTATGACCACCTTGCTATAACTATATATATAATCTAATAAACATCTACATATTATACGAAGTTGTTGCAATATTAATTTGAAACTTTTTTTACATATTAATTTGATGCTATAAAAAATTCCTAAATTAACAAGAAGTTAAAATATGAAAGACTGAGAAAAATATAAACGGATTTACATGAAATAATTGGATACTCGATAAAGCATAATAAATTATTTCTTAACGAATATTAAATTATAAAATTATAACCTGTATATAATAATAAGGATTGCATTTAATGTATATGCTATATAATATCAAAAAAGGATTCCATCTATGGAAGTGTTTGAGGAGGGCCACCTCAGCTTCAAATTCAAATATCTATGGCAAGAAATGCTCATATTTAGTAATTGCTTAACAAAGTATATATATATATATATATATTTACGAAGAACACAATAAATGTAGCATTAGATCGGATACAAGCATTAATAATTGCAAGTGTATAAGTATATTTACGAATATTTATACTTTTAGGGAAAAAAACCTAAACATAATATATTAATGAGAAACTAAGTGCAAATCAGTCTATTTTTTTTCGTTTTTTATCAACTAAGTGCAAATTTTTTTTTACGAAAATAGGTAAGTTGTGTTAAGAAGTCACGACTTCTTCATTTGAAGTCAATGTCTTTAATGTAAAAAAACAAATAAAAATCATATCATGTTAATAAGACTTTAATATTAAAAAATAAACTGAAATTATGACACAATTTTAGTATAAATTTTTTTTTTTAATAAAGTCACGTTACGTTGACATAACTTTAATTTATTCTTTTATATTGAAGTTGTGTGAACGTAACACGATTTCATTTCAATGTTTTTTAATTTTGTATTTGTCTGGGTGACGGTGACGTAGGACGACTTCTGAAGTTGTGTCTTCGTTACCGGACTTATCCTTTTTCATAGGAAAAAAAAAACTTGCACCTACTTATAAAAACGAAAAAAGATTTACACCTCTTTAGTGCTGGTTGCCGAAAATTTTGATGCAAGTATGCAGCAAAAGTCAAAGGTTCCAGACTCATGCTTTCGTCTGAATCTGGTATATATCCTTCCATAGAGTTATAACCATATATATGTAACATATATAGCCATATATATGTAACATCAACATCTTTTTTTTTTTTTTTCCTTAATATTTTCTTAATTTCTTTGTCTATAAATACACAACTTCCCTCAACCCATTCTCATCAAACAACAGTCCCAAAACTTTCAAAGAGCAATATATCTATTTTCTGAGATAATACACCAAGGGAAAAGCAAACTATAATGGCCCCCCTCAAACACCTCTTCCTCTCCTTCCCCATTCTCATAATTTCTTTTGTTTTTTGCTATGGCAACTTGCAAGAGGACCCACTTACCAGTATATATGTTCATCATTCCACTGATAATGGTGGAACTTTATTCAAGAACTTGAACAAGCAAAGCACAAATGTTTTGAGCTTAAACAGGTTGGAGAAGCGTAGCTCCCTTAGAAAGGTTATTGTCAATGATTATGGAGCTGAGGGGAATGGTGATAATGATGATTCAGAGGTACTTGACTACTCACTTGGTCCAAAACAAAGTTTTTCTTCTTTTCTTTTAGCTTGCACTGTGTCTATTAGTTTGGCTTTTCATAATTGGAAAAATGACGTTATAATTTTTCTAATTGGTTATGTGGGGTATTTCAGGCTTTCAAGAAGGCTTGGGATGTGGTATGTTCTTCTGGGGAAGCAATTCTTGTGGTGCCTGAGGAGAATTATCTGCTCAAACCAATCAGATTCTCTGGCCCTTGCAAACCTAACATTGAAGTCCAGGTTACTTACACTGAAAATTACGCTAGTCATTAATTATTCCTCCTTTTTTATGCTTCATCTTTAATGCAAAAAAAAATGATTTGTTAATCAATATCTATCTATATCAGTGAATTCTGCTAACAACCATGAACTATTGATGTAAATTTTCAGATTTCTGGAACCCTTCATGCATCAGATGATCCATCAGATTACGAGGAAGACAGCAGACACTGGCTTGTGTTTGACAATATTGAGAATCTGTTTGTTTATGGTGGTGGAACCATCGATGGAAACGGCCAAATATGGTGGAAAAACTCATGCAAAAGGAACAAAAAGCGAGTAAGATATTAAGACAAGTCCAATATTATTTTATTCAGATATTATATAACAATAGTATATATTTGCGTCTGTGTTAATATTATATTCAAACTGATTTATATATTTTTCTGCTCTCTTTTGCAGCCATGCAAGGATGCTCCAACGGTACCTGTAGTTTTGTCAAAGATCAAGGAATTTGGATTGAAATTAACACGAAACATATAAATATATACTTTGTTAGCTAAAATAATTTTTTATTATTTTTTTTGTAGGCTCTGACTTTCGATAATTGTGAGGACTTGATAGTGGAGAACCTGAACATAAAAAATGCTCAACAAATCCACGTTTCATTCCAAGACTCCAAAAATGTTAAGGCTTCTGGCCTTAAAGTGATTGCACCAGAGGATAGCCCCAACACCGATGGGATTCATGTCACAAATACGCAAAACATCCAAATCTCAGATTCTGTCATAGGAACTGGTATCTCATAAAAACATCCAGATACTACTATTTGATTTGAGAAAATTTTTTTTTTTTTTTCATATAAGAAAAACGTTATCGTATTTTTTATAATTTTTCTTAAATATATATAAAGTAAGAAATAAAATAAACATTTTTCTTATAAAAAAAACGGCAAATGTTTATTATTCTGAAACCAAAAGGTGGTAAAACATTAAACACTTATAAAAGTCTAACCAGAATAGACCATTTCACACTGAATGTTGAGTGTAAAATTTTGTATCTATCCTTTTTATAGATATAAATATTACAAGTATAAATAAGGCCTCCATCAACTTAATAGATGCAAAGCTTTCTCATAAATTAATGTTTCAGAGTATCTATAATTAAGTATTATCTTGGTTTCAGGTGATGATTGTATATCTATTGTACATGGATCTAAAAACGTAGAAGCTACAAAGATTACATGTGGACCGGGCCATGGTATCAGGTAATTAGCATCACATCAGTAACTAAAAACTTTCCATATGTTATTTTGTATTGATTATTGTATGCAAATTTTACTTGCTATGGTGTTGTTTCAGTATTGGAAGCTTAGGGGCCGGAAAATCCAAGGAAATTGTTTCAGGAATAGTAGTAAATGGAGCCAAGATTTTTGGAACCAAAAATGGAGTTAGAATCAAGACATGGCAGGTAAATAATTTGAACATTAATTTTGAATTTGTATATGTGCTAAAGAAGAAATTCAAAATCTTTTGGGTCTACCCTATATGTAGGGAGGTTCAGGAAGTGCTAGTGACATCCAATTTCAGAACATTGAGATGGACAACGTGACCAACCCCATAATAATAAATCAGAATTACTGTGACAAGAAAAAAAAGCCATGCAAAAAACGGGTAAACATAAACAACACTTTTGCTGTTATTGGAACAAATTAACATATATCACTATTCACCAATGATTATATATATGTATTATCTAGGTCTTGCAGAAATCCGCTATAGAAATCAAGAATGTGTTGTACAAGAACATAACTGGTACAAGTGCTTCTGATATAGCTGTGAAGTTTGACTGCAGTGAGAAATTTCCGTGCCAAGAGATAACATTACAGAACATAAACCTTGAATGTGAAGGAGGAGATGATGCTAAGGCTTGGTGTAACAATGTTGAATTATCTTACCTAGGACACGTTAAGCCTCGTTGCAATTCAGAAAAGATAAAGGCCTCTTCCATTTTTACCTCCATATGGAAATACTTTTCATGGAATATATGAATCATACAACACGTACCATGTATATATATTAATTGATTTGTAGCGAATAAGGTGATTCTTTGAACAATGATTGTGATAAGTACAGATATTGCTATTATTTGACATATCACATGTTTATGCAATAAAATTCAATTATTAATTTGATGAAGTAGCTTCCATAATTATGTGCGAGTGTCTGTATCTTATATAAATTTGTAGGAAACTAACACATTTACCTTATAAAAAATTCTGGAATGTGCAAGTCGAATAATTAATGATTATAATGTTAGCAAATCTCCACATCAATTAAGATCTTTGTTTTATTTTTTATATATACATTTTTCCTCGTATTATTATCACAGATGTAATCATTTTTTTGCTATTAATTTAATTTATTATCAAATATTTTGCAAATTATTTATTAAGTTATTTTTACATTATTTTTAAAACTGTAAAAACTCTATGTACATGTAGAATTCTGTAAATTGAACACATTCAATTAGTGAATTTATTTTTCTCTTCATTATACAACATTAAATAGGGTTCAAAAACCAGAAGAGTGAGTAGATTTCTCGTGACACATGTTTGAATATCTCATAAGACTTTGTTCTCATCCTTTAAAAATGTTTTTCCCAATAAAAAAAATCCGCATAATTAACTCATCAATATTCTATCTTTATACATCAATGTCAAGAAAGATTAATTTGCGTCTTTTACACACTACATGGACGTGTAGGAGGAAATCATGGGGTGCAGGAAGAAATACCCCCTCTTATTGTGGGGAGCCATCTGGCCCATTGTCTTGTTCAGTTTGACAAAATCAAACCCAAATTGCTTTTAACCTCATCGCTACTATAAATATCAGATTTCAGAGAAATAATTATTTTCTCATTTTTTTATTCTTTATTCTCTATGCATTCCTTACAGATTATTTCTATCTATTAGTTAACCTTTATCGTAAAATTTTTACATAACATTAAATTTATTCATGTAACCTTTTGAGAGAAGTTTGAAGAGGCTTAAATGAGAATAGTTGTTTTATGATTTTGGAGAAATTTGTGAAAAAAAAAAAGAACGGGATTATTTTAATTGAATCAATAATTTGAAATTTAATTTTTGAATATACAGTTGTTAAGTATTTGGAAAGAATAATGTATCACTCACACTAATTCTAGATAACTCGAATATGGTTCTCTTATGAATAGCACATGTATTTTTTTTAAAAAAAAAAAAACTCTTTATATTTTGTTTCTTAGTGTTAATAGTTTGTATAGAAAATAGGAAAAAAAATCTACCCTAATATTTGAAAATAAAAATAAAAATTACGTTTTTATAATTAAAAGAATATAAGAAAAAAATTTTAAATCAAAGGAGTGAAAGACCGAAAGTTTCAACCGATCTAATAAATCATTTACTCTCGAACAACGTGCACATTTTTATTTTATTTTTAGTCATCTTGTGACCAAAATTCTGATTACAAATCGTGATTAGTTTCAAATCCAAATTAAGGACATACTGAATTTTTTCTAATAAAAATTTGATAAAAAGAATTAACCAATGCCTTGAGTTGAGTGCTATAATTTTTGTTTGAGTTTAAAAAAATAAAAGAAATAGTAAACACACGTTGTAAAGTTCAGAAACCACATTACTTTTTTTCTTTCGGTTTAAGGATTAAAGTGCATGTCTTGCTTTTCCCACCTCTTTAATTATTACAAAGACGAGTTATATGCTAATAATTTAATATTGACTCTATATTATTATTGCCGATAAAAAAAATCTATGTTCTAATAGTGATATTCGTTGTTATATATATTTTTAATGATGGTATAAAAAATGATATAATACCAATAAATTACGACGGCCTGATTTGTAACTTAATGATGTTACTAATTTAACCATTATCAGAGGTTTATTTGTGGTTATGTAAGGTGTGAAGGGTGGAATGAGTTGTGTGCACTTAAAGTGTATTCGAATCATGGAAGTTACTTCAAAAGCTTCTTACTTTTAATCATCTAACTTATAGTTCTCAGAATAAATTGCAAAACTGTTCCTTTTAATTAGTTGGTGTAGCAACGGTAAGATTCCAATGGGGAATGAAAGAAAGGTTGGAAACTCTGTTTGGCTTTTTAATGGCATGGTGCAACGGCATGGAGAAACTTTTGCTTTGTACTATTCAATACCAACTTCTTGCCATGATTCTGGTGCCATCTTTAAACACACATTTCGGATTCTATGCCAAAAGTAAAGTCTAAAGGGCCAAAGTTGTAATCACCAGAAGATTTCTCAGACACAGATTAAACCTTCTCATCATAACTGCCTCCACTAACTTTCTGATAAACTATAGTCTCATGTTTAAAAAAATAAATCTCTTGTAATGCTGAAAAACAATAGTGCCCTTTTTTAGAACAATCACTACAACCATGACTTGAATGACATGAACAATGGAATTCCACAAAGACAAATTTTCAGATTTACTTTATTTTACTCTTCTCTTTTCTGTGAATCTCCAAGTAGCACTAGCATGAGACATAGCAAATGTTGGAACTTGTTTTTGTTTGAAGAAACTGAAATATGATGTTTTACTGGGACAATAAGAAGAAATGAATGACCAACCAAATGAAACCAAAACAGAAAGTCCAATAGCACAACTAGGTGAATCTAACATGAATATAAGTTCTGCAACTGACACAATACTACTCTATACATCAGTTAAAGCTATGTAACTTTTCCCCAACATGCCAAAGCAAAAGCATTTATCAACTTCTGTACTGACCTACAATGTTTGTGTTAGAATAGAATGCATCTGATAAGAGCCTTTCTGATTCATTTACTTGCATCCCCTGCTGGTGCTGGTGCTGGCTTTGGTTCTTCTGGTGGAGGTGGGAGCCCTCCATCAATGCAACTTCTACACTTCTTTTCAACCCAACCTTCTATGTCGTTCTCCCCATTTCCCCCAAAGTGCCTTCCACCACACAGTCTAGCAATCATTCCTGCAATCACACCCACTATTGTGATCACTGCTATGACCACCACCAGTGTTTCAATTGATCTATGAGAATAACGGCTTGGTTCCACCACTTTGGGTGGTGTCTCAACAAAGGGCTGCATTTCACTCCCCATGTTCAAATGATTCTGCTCAACTCCAACACAAAATGAACTCTTGATTGGCCTAGTTCAAAAGGGTGAGCCTATAATGGCCTATATTTATTGCAAGCTAAGAAATATGAGAAAAATGGGGAAATGAGACAGCACAAAGTTGGATTCTGGTTTCTGAATATCAAGCATAGAGTACACAGTAATAGTGTCAAAGTGAGTGGGGTATCATTAACTACTACTGATAAGTGAGAAAATGTTGTAGCTATAAAATAGGATTCCAATGCTTATGAATACATGTCATGTTTTTTTTTTGTCTTTGGTCCTTTCATGTTATTATGTTGCATTTCTTTTTTGTTGGTCTGCTTTATTTGACTGATTTTCCTGGTAAAATAAAAGAAGGTGTGACTTTTGAGGTGCAAAACATAGATGAAGGCCAAAAGCTTCTGACTCCACATTAACTCATTAATAATATATGGTTTGAAATGGGACTCATAGCTTGTCAGAGATTCAATGGTTGCAATTTGCAACCTCACCCTCAAATTATTTGATTTCTCTTCCCTAGTTTGTCCTTTGTGATGTCACATGTTAATGTTCAATCTCTTAAGTCTGTGACCCCCCAAAGAACATGGTGATTTTGTTTGTTTTTCCTCTTGAAATTTTCCCTGACTACTTGCCTTGTCTCTTATATGTCTTTAGCAATTTGAGAGTTATGAGCTCTGCATTCCCCTCTGTGCCTCAAATTGGGTGGTTTGTCAAGTTGTAGAAACATTAATGAGTACGATCACCTGAGCATTGAAGACGAGGGGCATCCTTCAATGTGACTCATCAGACACATCTGCCACCTCTGGAGCTTAGACCATGGACCATCGTAAATTGCTTCAATGAGATATATTGGCCTAGTATCAAGATAAGGAAGCACAAATTTTTCTTCCAAAAAAAAAAGAAACTCTAATTTTGCTTTCTGTAATTTCCATTTTCATTTTTTGTATTTTTGGGTAAATTCAGTTACGTTCTTCTAGGGGTTTGGTAGATGACACTTGTAGTTTAGGTGTCACTGTTAGGTGCATGTTGATTCAGTGGTGCAAATTAAAAATTATGACCCATATGACTACTATTACCTCTAAAATCATCTATGAAGCTTATTTAGTGGTATTTTTAAAAAATTTTAACTGAAGCAGCCGTTATCATATCCCGGTTTTTATACTAAGGTTTAGGGAATGTTTATATGAAGGATGGTTGTTTCTTAATCTTGCTTCAAATTTTGTTGTCAGCCATTCATACTAATCCTCATTCGATGCACTGCTCCTTATTTCTTATAATTTACTTTTTTTGAAGATTGGTGAGCATTTGATTTGTCTTTTTAACCATATGGGTTTGAATTATATTTTGATTACATTTTGTTTTTTTGTAAGTGAATTATTTGAAACATTCCTATAAGGTCGAAAGGTGCTTGAGTGTCGATAAATTATATTACTTTATTTTTTGGAAGTTCGTATATTAAGCTTTATGTTGTCAAAATTTCAGAAAAAATTATAATTTCAAAATTGTGAATCTCAAAATAGTTGTTTAATTTTATAAATTTGAAAGAGTTTACTTAGTTAAAATAAAAATGGTGTGTATTAGATTGATTGTTAAATGTATGTATTTAGTTTGTTTTATTTAACATTAAAATTTATATTTATGTATTGATGGTAAGATTATGATATTATATGTTTCTTAAATTTATTTTATATTACAATTGAGTCATTCTTAACTTTTAATTGGAGATTTAATGTAAATATTATGTATTATCTTTAATTTAAAAAATTATTATAATTTCTTTTACAAAAATCAGAGGAGAGAGTTCTAATAATTATTTTATTAAACTTTGAATTGTTTGATTGGACAAGTTAATAAATAAAATCATTTTATACATATATGATTTTGACTAATGTAAATCAAAACTTGTATTTTTTTAAATGAATGACAATTTTAGTTAAAAAAAAAATCTTAATTCTTGAGCACAATTTTAACTTAATACTACCATAACTTATTCATATTACTAATTTTAGAACTTTAATAAATCTTTAGCAAAATTACATGACTTAAAAAAAACTCATTTTAGTTTAGACAGTTACTTCTTGCGCTTAACAAATTCTTAAAATATTAATAATGTCCTTGTTATTTTATATATTAAATAATTTTTTTTCTTCTCATATTTATATAAACATATCTCATATTTTGTTTTTTTAATAATAATAAAAATAATGTTGGATGTTGTTAAGATATTTATAATAATAAAAATAATATTGGATGTTGTTAAGATATTTATAGTTTAATATGATTAATTTTAAAAAATCAATTTAACACATTATTTCCAAATATTTAGTTTTTTGATAACTAAATTAATGTTACTTAAAAAAATATAGATATCTTTTAATATTTATTAGATTTTTTTTATTTATCAAGAAAGTTTGTTAAAGAAATTAACAATTTTCTACTTGATTCCAGTTATTCGTGTAAGTGAATATGAAAGAGAAAAAAATATTTAATAAATAAATTTTAAAATAAAAATAATAAAAAGAGTATGACAAATTAAACATTTATTAAATACACAGGAAACAATATAGTACAGGAAACCACTGTCTTTACTTTATTTGTTATGTACATTAGAGAAATTTATTCACTTTATTGTAATCGCTCTTTCTAGTCCTAACATGATTACGTAGTTTCTTTCTTTATATTTTTTTAATATCTCTTTGGGTACAATAAAATGTTAGAAAAAAAAAACACGTTCATAACACTTCCCTAGTACGAATACAAAGTTAATAAAGAAACCCCTTAAAATATATGTTTAAAACAAATTAAGCGTATTTTGAAAATAAAATCTTAACCATTAAGTATTTAGATTAATTGACATAGGGTTATTCAAGAGAGGATACTAGTGCTTTGAGGGGAAAAGATCAAAATTTAACAAACACTCTTCTCAAAGATTATTTTAAAAAATATTTGTTTAGATAAATTTTAATTATAAGAAACAGTTGTTTACCACCTAAATTACTCAAAAGTTCACATTGGCGTGACGGAAAGGGCAAACCAAAAACCAATTAATGTATTATATTATTATAGGAGTTAATCAAGAAATTAACAGTTAATATTATTGTTAATTATATTTTATTATTAGATTAGTGAGTTTGAAGGAGACTATTCCCTCCTTTTTCCTGGATTTCTGGTTAGTTTTGCCTTCTCTTTCGTTCCACGCTATATCCTCGCAATTCAGCAGAAAAATATCTCTCTCAGAATTTGTATTCGATTTTCAGTTTCTGAAGGGAAAGAGAGAGAGGGAGAGAATTCGTTTTCTCTCCTCTGCGTTGGTTCAGATGGGGACTCCGGAATTCCCAAATCTCGGCAAGCATTGTTCCGTTTCCGATTGCAGGCAGCTTGATTTCTTGCCCTTCACATGCGATTGCTGTAATCAGGTTCATCGATTCTCAATCTCTCTCTCTATATATATTAATTCATATGTTTGGACTCTACCTATTTCATTATTGCTTTGATAGTTACATGATTGCATTTATTGATTTATATTTCTGTGATCTTATCTGTCAAAGGTCATTAAATTCGCATCCGAAGTCAAATTTGCCACCAATGGTTGCAGTGAAAGTGGAATGTTTATCTTTTTAAGTATAATTTCAGTTTCAAATCTTGCACATGAATAAAAGAAAGAACCATAATTAGAAGATCTAGTAACGGTGTTTCTAATGCTGGATGGATTCTCTATTGAAATTTATCATATCATTGATAAAGTTGATTTTGTTTTGTATTGGGTCTCAATCAATAAATTAAAATACAGAAACTGTCTCAATTGTGGATTTCTATTCTTCTATTTACAATTAACTTGACGACTGCTTAATTAAACTTTCACTTCTTCTGTTCACTTATCAAATTTTGTCAATTTCTCTATTTTTTGTGTACTGTGTTGTTGAGTAAACGCATTGATTAGGAGATTGAAAAAAAAAATGCAATAAAACTTTTATCAATTTATGAACTCTTTGATTGAGCTAACCATATATGCGCAATCTCTTGCAGATATATTGTTTGGAACACCGAGGTTATGTTGAACACAAGTGCACAAAGCCCAACAAAAAAGATGTCACAGTTGTCATATGTCCTCTTTGTGCCAAAGGAGTTCGCCTCATTCCTGATCAAGATCCCAACATAACTTGGGAGCATCATGTTAACATTGATTGTGATCCATCAAATTACGAAAAAGTGACAAAGAAGAGAAAATGCCCTGCTCCTGGATGCAAAGAGGTACTGGTATTCTCCAACACAATCAAGTGCAGGGATTGCTTGGAAGACCATTGTTTGAAGCACCGGTTTGGCACTGATCACAAATGTTCCGGTCCCAAAAAGTTGGAGACAAGCTTTTCATTCATGGGGTTTTTTACTACGAGTAAAAAAGAGGAGCCAAAGCCCAATTTAACTTCGACAGCATCATCTAACTGGACTTCAAGCTTTCTCAACGTGGCTTCTAATATTCGTGCCTCAGCTGAAGCAAGCATGTCAAAATTGAGCAATGAAATTAACCAAGTTTGGCAGACAGCTAGAGATGGTGTGGGACAGAGCAGTGGCAGTGGAAATAGAAATGATCATCAAGGGGAGCATTGCCCTCAATGTGGTGTGAAGTTTTCATCTGCGACTTCTTTGGTGGATCATGTGCAGAAAGTTCATGAAAGCAATGGGGACAGATTAGGGGTTAAGATTGATGCATGCCCCAAGTGTAGTAGAGGGTTTGTAGATCCAGTGTCCCTTGTGGAGCATGTTGAGAGGGATCATGGTGGTTGTGGAGCATAGGAAATTCAATTTTTTTAAGAATGTGAATACTTATTTGAAGATGAGGCTAGATTTGTACGCAATGGTCGTGTAATTATGTCATTGTTTAATGGCTAGATCACTATGTCATTTCTTCAAACATTCTTTGTTCATGTTTAGAATCAATCCAATGGCTTCATTTGAGCCTGTTTCCTGATCACGTATTCTGCTAAATTTACAACCTGCCACTAATTTGCGAGCTTAATTCAAATTAAAATATTTTTAGATATATAAATTCTGATATATTACAGATTGAAATCTAGTATGATTTTCATAAGAGAATATGAAATCTAGTTTTCTAATTTTTCCTATCTGAAAAGTTATTGTTGTGAACTTTATGTATCAATAATTGCTTACTACACGATACAATTGTTCTATACACTTAACAAAATTTTTAACCTATCAATAATATCTTTATCATTTTTATTTTTAAATTTATTTATTAAATAATTTATTTTCTCTCTCCTTAATTGACTCATGAAACTACCAAATTAAAAAAGAAATTAAGGTTTATTTTTTTTCTCTCATATTTTAAATTAAGAAAGTAAGATTTTTGTTGAATTTTCTCAAAAAAGTTAACGTTTTTTTCTTCCTTCATATATATATATATATATATAATCTCCTTAATTTTAAATTAATAAAGTATGATTTTTTTTTCTTTCCTGTTTTTTCTCTCTAATTTCAACATTATTTGTTGTTACATTATTTGTTATTTGTTGTATATTTTCCGTTACATTAGGAAGAAACTAAAATTAAGTTGTTACAAGAAAAAAAATCACAATATGTTATAAAAAAAAGTGTAGAAAATTAAGTTGTTTCATATAGCAAATAATGCTACAGGAAAATTACAAAAATCACAGGACATTTTTATTATAAAAGAAAAAATAAATAAAAAATGAGAAATAATAATTTATAAATGTCAAGGATAATTTTAGTATTTTAGAAAACTATAAGTATAGATCATACTGCAGAAAGTTATTTTTTTTAATAATAATAAAAATAATATTGACAATTGTTTTCTATACTAAATGTAAATAATTGTTTTCTCAATACAAACTTTTTGTTTTTTAATTAATTATACGTTAACGGTGTTACATATTTTAAAGTATTGTATTAATAAATAAAATAATAAAGATCTTAAATTTTAATTATGGTTATACCAAAAATTATTTTTTTCAATTTTAAATAGAACTAGAAGACATATTGAAAATATAACTTTTGCATTTGATAATATGAATAAAATATTAACAAAGAGTGTTGATAAATAATAACAAATTATCTTAATAAATATTAATAAACTATCTTAATAAATAATAAATACAATCTTATAAATATTAAAAAATATTTATATTTTTTTAAGCAACATAGAATTTGTTATCACAAAACTAAATATTTCAAAACAATGTGTTCAATTTAATACAAAATTAAATATTTCAAAACAATGTGTTCAATTTAATTTTTAAGATTAATGGTATTTTCTAAACAATTTAAAATTTATTGCATGAATAACACATTTATAAGTAAAAGAAAAACTGTAAACAATCAAATTTGTTATTAACAACTTTTTTTTCTCGTATTTAATTTTGTATTTCTATTTTATTTATTTATTTTATATAACTTTTTTTTATACTTTGTTTAAATGAGAATACTGTTGCATCTCAAATGGTAAATATCATAACAATAAAATATCTCATTTTAACAAACTAATAAAAAATAAAATAATATGCAATTGATTGAAAAAATAAAATTTGTTTTTTTTATTTGCAACTTAATTTTAGTTTCTTTTTAATATCTATAATTTGATGAAGCTATAACAAATAATACTATGGAAAAAAGTAGAAAGAAACTAGAAGAAAAGAAGTAGAAAGAAATCAAAAGAAAAAACAGAAAGTAAGAATTTTATTTTATTAATTTAAAATTAGAGAAGTCAATTAAACTTGAGAGAGAAAAAAATTATTTAATAAATAAATTTAAAAATAAAATAATAAGGATATTATTAGTATATTAAATATTTACTAATTGCAGATAACAGTTTGTATGGTGCAGGAATCAATTGCCTTCTATCTCTTATCCTGTCTCTTATCCTAATTTTATGAATAATATTTTAACTATTACAACTCTTTTACAGTAACAGAAGTTTTTTTTTTCTCACTAATGAGAGTAGGCTTCACAATATTATTGAATTTATTTAAACATCAAATCATTAAAATATTTGTTGTCATGATATTAATCTCTCTTAACATTTTTTAATGAAAATGATTCCGTCTTTGGTATTTCAACAAACTTCATATTGGTCATTAATGACCTAACACAACTCTTTTCTTTTTCACAAATGAGAGTTCATTTTAGTGTATGAATATATTAGACAATAGATTAAATTATTAATTTCATTCCTCTGTTTAGTTAACTAAATTAATTTGGATTATTCATTATCAAAAGTTTAATTTAGTTTTTTTACTTTTAAAACTGTTGCAATGTTATCATTTTCTTAGCTTAGTTTTGTAATGGAGGTATCTTAAAGGGTGACTATGCCGTTCCTCAGATTGTACGAAAAAAGACAGTATAGCGTGGATTTTAAAATTGAATAGATTAAATTTAACTTTTTAATAATAAAATAATTAAATTAAGCTATAGTTCAAATTAGTATTTCATTCTTGATAATAGAAATATTTTGGCGAAAAGTAAATTAATCTTATATAAGCTGTACAATAGATTGTGTAGCTTTACCAAAAAATATATATATGACGTGTGAGAAACGAAGCTTCCCTTTCTAACTTTCTGCTTCGATGTGCATGTACGATTTCGGATCTACTTTAGCAGTTGTACGATGGAGCATGAAAAAAAAAAACATTCTTGGTGAGACACTTTGTGTAGTTGTTGTTGTATGGAAAAATCACAAGAACTTATTCCCATATAACATATAACATTGTAGCTTTTCAAGATTTAACAACTTTTTCCAATAAAAATATTTAAATAAAAAAAATCATATTTAGATTAAATGAAGAAATGTCATCCTAATGAAATGAGTGAAGTTTTCATTGTTCTGCATCTCAACTATAAAGATCAAACATATTTTACAAAAATATTTTCAGTGGAATCTCTTTGTTTAGTAGAATTGTTTTTTTTTCTATATCTAAAATTAATATAAGGCATTATTTAAATTGAAGATTTGTCTAAATTGGTAGCTTAAACAAAAATAACTCCAATAAAAAAATTATTTTGTTACACCTGTTTCCTTAACAAATTATTTTTACAAGATGAAGTGACATTCATGGTTTGTATCATATCTCATTATAATAGTTATTACTATCAAGTTGAAAAGAGAGTATATCAATTTATTTTAAAAATAATAAAATCAAATTAAAAAGATTCAAAATAATTAGGCAAAATTTAAAAAAAGAATATCATGGTGGAAGTATTTTATAATTAATATGCTAGACAATTTGAATCTATTACTTTTCGTGTATGGTGACTATATGCTTCATAATAATTTAGATAATTTTCTCTCTACTTTTAATTCAATAAGATATAAGATTTCTTTTTTATATATTCACAGTGTAAGTGGAAGTATTTTATATACTTAATATGCTAGCTGTATCAACTTTTATCTGAATAGTTAACTAAAAAAGTGATCATAATAGAAAATGAATATAGAGTACCAAGTTTGTAATCCCCAATGAAGTTTTACTCTTAATTAATCTCGTGAAGAGGGAGCATATATTTGGGAGATCAAATCAAACTCATAATTTATCGCCACTTAATTAATTGGGATAATAAGATAAGATTATTTAATATATGCTCTGATCGGGGAGGGGAAGAGTCATGAGTTTTTGTTTTCTTTCTAATTTGAAGCAAATAACTTTGTATTATTAATATTTTAATTGAAAAATAGAAAGAGAAGTTAGCATATCATAAATTTTTAATTATATATATATACTATTTTCTAAATCTAAGAAAGCAAACCTTCTCTGTCTAAATTGTCAAAACATGGAAGCAAAATTTTAGTATTTTAGCCAAAACCACTCACAAGACTTAATTAAGTTTTCAAAATAGTTAATAAATATTTCATACAATACAGAAATATTTAAAACTTAACTGAAACTTAAAAATAATAAAAAATTATTTATAAAAAAGAAAAAATGTTTTTAATTATTAAAAATAATTAAAATAAAAAAAATAATGTGTATCATATTCTTCAAGGAATAATAAATTAAGATATTTAAGTCACTCTGAAATCAAAACATAAAAAATAATATTGACATTTTTTAAATATAATAATTTATTTAAAAAATAAAATATATGAGATTTAGATTAAAAATAATGTGAAAAGGTAAAATTTAACAGAAATTAAAAATATAATCAATTAGAATTTAACAAGAAATAAAAATAGTAATTACAAAGTTTTTAAATGGTAATTAATTTCAAAATAAATAATTTATAATTTTGTTATAGTATCCAGGATGGTAAAACGGGTTGGATTTGCGGAGCATGGCTTTCAGTGCACCATCAATCTAGCGTGGTAATAAATTGAAAATAAATTTCTTTGTTTAAATAAATTATTATGATTGAAAATAAACATATCTTGAAAATAAATTAAGATAAAAAGAGAATTGAAAATGATTAGGCATTTCTTTGTTTAAATAGAAGGATAGGCCAGTATTTGTGAAGGGAGGGAATTTGCAAATGCTCATACCTAAATCTTGCTAATTAATCAATCAATAAATGGGATAAATAGAAGATTGTATTGGAAGAGGAAGAGGAGGGAAATGGGTCCCTCACAAACCGTTACATCAACCTGCAATTTTCCTTTCCTCCTCGGTTCCACTTTTCTTTCATTGCAATCAATGTTTCCTGTAAAATTTTAACATCATCATCATTTCATTTCTCATTTTCCCCACTTCAACATTTTTCCATGTTTCAAGGGATTCCCCACCCTCCTCTTTCACACACTGGTACCTTAAATTTTACATTATTTACCTCTAATGTTTTGTGACGTTTTTTCTCATCAAATTCTGATGTTACATTAATTTTCTCATTTCAGGTCCAGATTGATCCATCACCTTCAAAATTTACTACATATGTAGGCTTGTGGTTGATTTTAAGGGATACCCTTTTGAGAGATTTTAGCCTTTCTTTCCCTCATTCATGTTCAAAATCGGATGTTTTGTGGAAGGGAAAGAAGGCAAAATTCTAAACCAAACTTGTTAAATTTTGTAACTTTTTCCATTATTTAATTGGTTTTTGGTTTTAATAATGAAAAAGATGAGAAATAAGGTCTCTGGCGTTATTTCCCGCCAAGTTTTGCCTGCTTGTGGCAATCTTTGTTTCTTCTGCCCTTCTCTGAGGGCAAGGTCAAGACAACCTGTTAAGAGGTATAAGAAGCTCATTGCTGATATTTTTCCTCGTAATCAGGTTTGTTATTTCTATTTTTTTTCTCACTTAACTCACCCTTTTCTCTTTGGTTCCATGTCTCTCTATTCATTACATATTTTTCCTTTCCAACCCATGTATGTTTTCTATTGCATGCTTGGATACATGTCTCGACAGAAACAACAAATAGTTGCTCATAATTGTTGTTGGTGTGAAAATCCTACTAGAGCACATATTGAACATGCAAATAAATACAAACTTAGTTTAATGGTCAATTAAGGTAGTTAAGTAGGCTAGTGAGGTTGAAGGTAAGTAACCATTCCTATTTAAGCAATAATATGTAAAATAATGCAAGCTTTGTGTTTATATTAACTAAAAAAACCATGTTTACATGTTAATTAATGGCCTTAGTTTAATCGACTTATTCATTCCTTTTGTGTTTGTATTTGTCTCCCAAAATACTTACCATATTGATTTTACTTTTGTTTCATTTATGAGTTGATAGGAGGAAGGAGCAAATGATAGGCAAATAGGAAAACTATGTGATTATGCTGCCAGAAATCCTTTACGCATCCCAAAGGTATGTAACCTTCAAACGAAATGTTCATACAAGTTTGAATGTATTTTATTATATACCTTGCATGCATTGATTCTTGTATATGTTCACTCAAGTTATATAATTGACCAGATTATGCAAGCCCTTGAACAAAGGTGTTACAAGGAGTTACGAAACGAGAATCTCCGTTCAGTCAAAATAGTTATGTGCATTTACAAGAAATTTTTGTTTTCTTGTAAAGAGCAAATGTGAGTTCATATTTATATTATCTTTTTACGCTAGATGGATTTATACATGTCCTTAGAATATATTAGAAGTGTTTGGTACTTTATCATATATATATATATATATATATATATATATATATATATGTTATTATCAATTCAAAATGAATTGATAATAACACTTTATCTTTAACAAATTGTTCTTAGAATTCCGAAGTGTCTATTGAGAAAATTTGTACTAGTTTCTAAGAGAGTTTTGTTTTGTATTTTGGTAATCTTTGCTTAACTTTTAAAGAGATTTTAAAGTAAGTTGTGAGCTTTTTTTGTTGTTGACAGGCCATTGTTTGCGAATAGCTTGCTAAGTATTATTCACACGCTACTAGATCAATCACGTCAAGATGAAATGAGAATTATAGGATGTCAAATTTTGTTTGATTTTGTAAATAATCAGGTTGGTTTTTAATGTATCTTCTACAATTTTACAAGTGTTAAGTTCAATAATTTGGAAATTGTAATTCAATTTTATTTCTTGATAACCTTCAGACTTTTGACTAGAGAAACATATAAGTCTATGTATACTTTCATAAATTTTGCAGAGTGATGGAAGTTACCTATTCAACTTAGAAGCTGTTATCCCGAAACTTTGTCAATTAGCCCAAGAAACAGGAGATGATGAAAGGGCAAGGATGAGTCGTTCAACTGGTTTGAAAGCACTTTCAGCAATGGTATTTATTTAATAATTCCACCATCTGACATGTTAAGAACCCTAATATTCTATATAACTATCCAACCATTGTTTTTATTATATTAACTCTTTTATCGAGTAATTTAATTAAATATCTTAATTTAATTTTTTTATCTTTAAAATATCAATGTTGTCTTTTCAAAAGTTAAACTATCTTATAACCTTTAGGAGCACCAACATTGGTCTTGTTATCTTTTTCATTTAGTATTTTTTTCTCTCTAGCATTTTCATCCACCTTTTTATAATGGGGCAGTTGCAATTTTGCTTTATAACTATTGCACATTCCGAATAAGTTCATGTTATCTTTCTATTTTAACTAGAATGATTCAATAGTTGCTTTAACTTTACCTTAGTTCTTAGTTAATAACTAATGTAAATCTAGAATTTTTTTTCGATTTTTTAAAATAACGTTTATGGTCAATTGACATGTTTGCTTTAACTTTTACATTTTTCATCATCATTGAAGTTCCTATATAACCTAGGTCTTATTGTGACTTGAATTTACTGTGATAAGTATATGTTTCTCTTGCGGTTTACATTTGTACTTCTTAGACTCCATGTGAAGATGTTGGAATGGAATTGATTATTAATTTTCTGTCGTATTTCCATTTTTTAAGTAATTTTGTCTCCTTTCTTCAATTTTAATATAATTTATATACATATCCTTTTGAATTAAATAACTATTTTGCTTTATAGGTTCGATTTATGGGTGAAAATTCTCACATGTCAGTTGAATTTGATAATGTAAGTAAATTTTTTACTTTTCAAGCTTGTGAATACTTAGTTTTGTAATATTTGCTAGTGAAGTGATGTCTTTTGCGGATACATGAGCATACTTTAGTAACTATTCTTTCTTTGTCCAAGAATTGAAAATGAAAATGAATTTTTTTTGGGGTATATGCAGATAATTTTGTAAACAGTATAATTTAATGCCTTGTTTAATCTGCATCACGCATGTAATTGTAGTCAAATTACATTTTTTACGAACATATCCTGTAAATCTTTGTAACATTAATTTGCAAAGAAATGTTGGTAATATCCCCTCGTGTCAGCCAACAATTAAATCGAAATTTTTAACACCATTTTCTTATTAAAGAATAGTAAGAAAATTTTATCCCAATAATTTGCATTTGCTAGAATCATGTTATAGAAAGATAAAGGAGAAAGCAAAATCATGTTATAGAAAGATAAAAGGAGAAATTATAGTATAATAGTTGATTTTGTAGAATTGAATTTGACATAAATAATTTTATTTATTAATAATGATATTAGAATGTATGTTTTGATTCTTGCAATAGGAGTGTATTAGAATTTTTAAACATTTTTATCTATTTCATTGTAGATTGTTTGTGTTGTCTTGGAAAATTATGAAGTTCCGAATAACAATTTAGCAAATGTTGATCATGAGGAAGAAAGTGTTGAGAATATGTGGGTCCAAGATGTGATGACTAATGAGGATCAAAGCTCTCCTTTGCTTGATGTAAAAATGAGAAACCCTTCATGGAGAAAAGTTGTTAACGATAAAGGAGAAATGATTGTAGCAATGTAATTATATTATTTTTATCAATAGTAAATATTTGAAATAAATTTATGTAACTTCTATTATTGCCTTAACATTCATAATTCACACAGGGAAGATGACAAGAATCCATCTTTTTGGTCTGGGGTTTGTCTACATAATATGGCCAACTTAACTAAAGAAGGAACCACTATACGTCGTGTAATGGAATCTATATTTCGGTATTTCGATAATGGAAACTTATGGTCTATAGACAATGGTCTTGCCATTTCTGTTTTAAAGGATATACTATTTTTGATGGATGATTCAGGTACACTTGTACTTATTCATAATACACTTCTCTAGTATCATATAATATTTTGTTAATTGTCACTACATTTTTGTTTTCTCTTTCATTTTTTCTTCATCTTGTTGTAGAGAAAAACACACATGTTTTGCTATCAATGTTAATTAAGCATCTGGATCATAAAAATGTCCTTAAAGATCCACATATGCAACTTGACATTGTCGAGGTCACCACTTCACTTTCCCAATATGCAAAGGTCCAACCTTCTGTATCAATAATTGGTGCAGTGAGTGATATGATGAGACATTTACGAAAGTGTATACATTATTCTCTAGATGAGTCAAAGATGACCCCTGATGAAATAACCTGGAATAAGAAATTCAGAAGAGTTGTGGATAAGTGTCTTGTAAAATTGTCAAATAAGGTACACTAGTTTTTCCACAATTTTTGTTCAAGTTTATACTTTTTGAATGATTAATATGTTGTTTTTGTTGTCACTAAAATTTGGTGAAGTTATAATATATCTAGTTATCACACAATATTACATTTATTATAAAGGTAAAAGAAGACTTATAACCTTCTTCTACTTGTGAATAGGTTGGAGAAGCAGACCCAATTCTTGATGTTATGGCTATGATGTTAGAAAACATCTCAATTATCACATCAAACTCTAGAACCACAATCCATGTTGTCAATCGAACTGCTCAAATTGTAGCCTCCTTACCAAATATGTCATATCAAAATAAGGCAAGTAGTGGATGTTTTTAGTGTTGTTCTTTATTTTGTGATTCATTGCTTTGATTTTTATGGATAAATTTGGTAATAAAGCCATAATTTCCATCCTAGGCATTCCCTGAGACCTTGCTTCATCAATTGCTCCTGGCTATGATCCATCCAGATCATGAAACACGAGCAGTAGCTCATCGTATATTTTTTGTCATTCTTGTGCCAACCTCTGTATTTCCTCGTCCAAGCTTGTCTATGTCTGATCGTAGGCCGTCGAGTGTTCCACGAACTCTCTCTCGAGCAGTCTCTGTTTTCTCCTCTTCAGCTATCTTATTTGAGAAGTTAAGACTCGAGAAACGTTCTTCAAGTGACAAATCAATTCAATGTAAAGAAAATATTTCTAGAGAGATTGAACCAACTAATAGCAATGGCGGGATTGTAAACAAGTTAAAGTCAATGCATAGTCGAGTTTCTAGCGTGAATAATCCTCCCCTACCATTGGAAGTGGATGAAATTGCTGCAAAAAATGATGTTAAAAACTCGGTGAGTCTCACATTGATTAGTTTTCACTAATGATTTAATTTTAGTCTAATTTAACTATTTGGAAGCATAGTAGTTAGATGACTAATCCTCACATTTCCAATATTCATATATAGGTGCATATAAACTCCCACTCTAACCACTATGTGCTTTTCTTATATTATCTTGATGTTATCATGGTTGATAGTATTGATCAAAATTTCGTTTGTATATAGGTTACAATGCTTAGGCTAAGTAGACTTCAGATAAGTCGATTATTATCATCAATTTGGGTACAATCTATATCTCCTGGAAACATGCCTACAAATTATGAAGCAATTGCTCATACATACGCTTTGGTGTTGCTTGTTTCAAGAGAAAAGGTGATAACTAGATTCATGATTATATTCTTTCATGGTAAATAATCTTAAAATAATTTACCTCTTTAAGTGGTTATCTTTTTAGGATGTTTTGTGCTTACTTTCTCCCTTATTCATGAAAATATGTTTTTTTATAGAATTATTACATTATTTGTGATTGATATTTAGGCTTTTGAATGATTCAATCATCAAAACACTTTAAAAAAAATAGGGAAATGAATAAATATTAAAGAAGAATTTGGTATAAACAAGTAGTTTTGAGTTAAGGTAATTGGTTTAATAGTAACTATTATATTAGTTGTGCTATTTGGTGCTACTCTTGGGCTATATAATATTCGTGTCAATTTAAGTTTCTATTGTAATCTACAAGTGATCTACCTCTTTGATGTAATATCATTATGTGTACGTTGTATTTTACTTTATTCATCGATTATCTATAAATATTTATATGTCCACAATAACTGTAATGCGATGTCTGTCTTTCATATTATACGTGTCAATGTATTATGGAGTGTTAATGTCTATCATGTAATCTAAAGTTGTAATTTATTCATCTAAAGATATAATATGTATGTTAGCATTACCTTAGAATTTGACTGTTAAAATTCAAGAAATACTCAAGGCTGTTTACAATATTTTCTTTCATTCCTTTTAATAAATGAGACTTTCTTTTCCTTTAAAATAATTTTCTAAAATTACTTTGCCTTTTGCAGAATTCTTTTCATGAGGTACTAGTTCGAAGTTTTCAACTTGCTTTTTCTTTATGGAATATTTCTCTAAAAGAAGGTGAGTTATTGATTATAATTAAATTTGATAGAAAATCCAATGTGATGCAAATTGTGACATGATTGAGTTTTTTTGAGTCCTTTAATAGTATTAGAAGACATTACATGTCAAACATATCTTATTTTAATATTGGAAAACAAAATCATTTTTTTTCTAATACTTTGATTGAAAATATCATTCATTACATAACAAAATCTATGTATAAGGTCTCTTTTTTATTTGTCTCATACGTAAGGAACTATCATACTAAGTCATGGAGACTACAATAAGATTGTAAGTATAGGTCTTTTTGGTTAAAATATCCTGTCAGCTCAAGGATATGTAGTATGTACATGAGTTAAGACACTTATTTGTGTTTTACATTTATTATATACTATATACTATACTCACACTTACAATTTATCATTAGTAGTTCAAAAGACCTTATTAGTCTTTTTTTTTTTTGTGTGCGTAATATTGAATTAAGTGGTATTGTGCTTATAATGGACATTAGTCAATACTTTGTAAACTATAAAACGGCTTGGGAATTGTAGTTTGGTGAGGAGATTTCTAAAATAAAGTAGCAGAAGATTATTCTAAATAACCATTCTTATAGAAAACAAACATGTTTCCTCTGGGAGTGGGTGCAAAACAAGAACAAGACAGAACAGACCTTTGTTATTGGAATGTTAGTCCTTTCAACTTTTAATTCCTACTTTGTTTTGTAGGGTCATTACCACCTTCTCGTCGAAGGTCACTCTTTACTCTGGCTACTTCAATGATTGTGTTTTCTTCAAAGGAATACAACATTGATCGTCTTGTCCAAAGTGCCAAGAAAGTGCTTTTGGATAGAAATGTATTGTCCATATAAATGTTTTACATCTTATGCCTTGTTATTTGTAAATGTTTTCATCATATAACCTATATGTTTTCATAATCTTAATTCAGGTTGATCCCTATCTTCAATTAATTGAAGATTATAAGTTACAAGTTGCACCTGACAATATAACCATCATCTATGGATCTAAGGAAGACGATGATAGGGCCACACAAACACTTTCAGAGTTGTTAGGTTATATTAACGAAACACGGGAAATCTTTGCTTCTGAAATCATTAAGTGCTTAGAGAATTTTGCAAAAGTAAAACTTTTACTTAAATATGTTTGGGATTTCAATAGATAAAAATAGTTGTATTTCTAAACATAATAAATATTTTATCTTTTTTGCAGGCCGAATTGTCTTCAATTAAGGAACAATTATTGGAAGACTTTGCACCAGATGCTATGTGTGAACTTGGATCTCAATTAACGGTGAATATGGCTACAAAGGTGACTTAAATGTTTTTTTATTTAATAAACTTATGTGTGTTTCTAATTATGATTGATGATTAATTTCACAAATTATAGGGTGCTTCAATGGCTTCAAATATTGATGAAGACTTCATTTTTGAACCATTTGAAAGTCAAACCAAACATAATCATGTTTTATCCTCAGAGGTTCCTAGTCTTCTAAGTGCTAATCAACTTTTAGACCTAGTACGTGATCCCTTCTATGTTGTTCTATATTTTTTTATTCTTTAGATTGTGTGGTAAGTTCTTTTATCAATTAAAAAAAAATTGACATTACACTTTGAATGTAGGCTTTGGAGACACCTAATCCAGCTGTGAGGATTTCAGTATCAAACCCATTTAACATGCCATATAATGATATGGCTGATAAGTGCGAGGTACTTTTAATGGAAAAGCAGAAGATGTCTCGATTGATGAGTGCCCAACAAAAGCAAGATAATTTAATGGACTCTCTTTTATTGAATCAAAATAGCGTGAAAAATATGGATTTCTCTAACCAAGTGGATTTTCAAAAGGTAATTCCTCACTTTAAATGTTCATACTTATATTAACTATTCAATACATACATATTGACATTTTGCATGTATTTTTTTTTTTTTATCTAAGAAAGGTTTACTAAATCATGCGTATAGAAATGTATGGATGCAATGTAGTTCTATGACTAATTTTTTTTCCCATCAACTTTATGACATTATATGTCCTACATCCATCTTTGCTATGGTTAAATTTCTAAAATGAAATGAGTTCCGATTTATAAATTTTAGTTTTTCTCTTTTAAAATTGCAATATTAAATTTTAGATTTAAATTATACAAAATAATTTTTACTTTTTAAATATATTTGGTGATTGGTGACATCATATTTAGTATCACAATATTAAATGGAAATATCTTTTAAATATCTTGGTAAAGATTTTTGTATAATATTTTGTTATATCTTCGAATATTATGAAAAATATTATTTCGTCGTAATATTCTCTTATATCTCTTTACATGATGAAAATTATTATGCTTGACTATAAAAATGTAATTAATTACATATTAAACTATACATTTAGATAACTATGTGTAGAAGTGACGAAAATAGTATTTCCTCCCCATTGATATATATATATGTATGTATGGTGATTTTCTTAATAATGTGTAGGACATTCATTAGAGATCTATTCTTATTAAGAGAAAAGAAAAAAATATTATAATGATGATAATCAAAAACTTATTTTGAGAAAAATATTAGAAATATATTCTTATTAAAAAGGGGGAAAAAAAAAAGAGGTAAGAATGATGATAATGAAGAACTTATAGTGATTTAAATGATTGTGAGAAAAATATTACGAGGGTAACAACAATTTAATGATAATAATAATATAAATATAATAATATTAATTGGGATGACGATAATTAGCAATCAATTTTGTACTAATAATGATGATGATATTGTTCTTGTGTTGCTAATGATAGTAGTGTAGATGATACCCTTTTGCATCTAAAACCACAAATTACATTTTTTTGTTTCAAAATTGATGTAGAAGAATCTCAAAATTGGGTTAAAAATTGTATTTTAATGTTAGTTTTGAAATTTTCATTTGAAATGACTATCTAATTAAGTTATATAAAATGCAGGTGGGCATTCCTCCCTTTGATGATAATGTTGTGGTGGATTTATACAGACCAACTTCTGGTCCTCTTCCAGTGTTGTGTGCAACTGAATATCAAAATCACCCTTTCAAGCTTCCATCAGCAAGCCCCTATGATAACTTTCTAAAAGCTGCTGGTTGTTGATCTTGTAGTTATACTATATTACACTCTACAAGCTAGTTCAAAATTCATAAAGAAGTGAGTAGTGGATCACAAGGGAAGGTTTTTAAGGACTTTAATTTCACTGATGCACAAGACCAAAATATATAAAGAAATATTAGTATTGTTGTTCTGACCATATGTTAAATTTTAATAACTTTCTTCATTAATTGGTATGTGGTCGACTTAGGCTCGCTTCATAGTCCTTGTAAAATGTAAAGTATAATTTCAGTTTGCATTTTATTTTGATGTAATATTTACTGATAGATTGGATAAACTTATTCATAAGCATATTTGGACTTAGAAAAAAAATTATATGATTTAAAATTCATTTATAAACGAAATCATTTATATAAATTATTTTCTCTTAGCTTTTTTTCAACTTGATTTTTAACTGACGCATGAATTAGTTTAGGAAGATGTTTTTCTTTTTCATTTTTATCTTATTTTTCTATTTTAAAAATATTTATTAAGAAGTTTCCTCCTAACATTTTATTATAAAAAACTTTAATTAAATATATGTAACAATTTTTTCTAATTTTTATATTAGATTATGACTGAAATAAATATCTTTCGCTGTAATATCATACTTTAAAAAAGTGAATTGCAAGGAATGGTACTAAAAAAAAGATGTTAATAGAATTGTAAAGATTAAGTTTAGTTAATTTTGGTTCCAAACCATAGATTAAAATTACCAAAACATAACTGGGAATTGAGTACAAAAATAACAAATTTATATTATTCTTATAAATCCTATCTTAAAAATAATCATAAATTATGCATCAAACAAATTATAAATAAGGGAATTGATAACAAAAATAACAAATTTATATTATTCTTGTAAATCCTATCTTAAAAATAATCACAAATTATGCATCAAACAAATTATAAATAAAACAGTATTATAATATATAAAATCGTATTATAATATATAAATGAGATACAATTATTATTTTATAAAATTGAGTTAAATATAAATTAATTTGTGTTATCCCCTCTTTCATATTTTAAGGTTGAATTGACTAGGACAATATATAAATTCTTAGAAAAATAGGAGATTAATAACAAAATCACTATAAGAAAATATCAAAACAACTTTTAAATATTAGTGTTGGCAAATTGTGAAATTATTAGAATATGCTTAGTCGACTCTATTAATTAAATAAATATTTAATTATTTTCAACATCTTTTATTAATTAAATATTTAGAGTTTGCTTAATGTTGAAAGTTACTACAATCGACTTAGTCGATTTTATAACAACATTAACTATTTTTTAACTTTTTAATAAATCAAAATATTTATATTAATGTTAAATTAGTGTTGTTATAAGTCAAAATATTTATATTAATGTAAACTAGTGTTGTTAAGCTAATACTAACTAAAATAAATAAAGTGAATTTTGACTAATTGATTTCAATTTTTTCTATTTTTAATATTTATATTTATTTAAGTTAACATCAGTTAAGTCGAATGCTTAAATTTAAAGATGACTAATCTTCTTATTTACACTTTTTCTCTGTCGCTTTTTATATAAATTTCTTCACACTCATCTTTTTATTTTTACTCATAAATCTTCTCATACTCATCTCATTCCTAAATCTCATCATATTTATATTCTTCATCCATACTCATTCTTATCATCCACACACATCCACACTACATATGAACTTTTGGTTGATCCAAGATCGACGCTAATTAATTTATAACGTTAGCTTTCTTTAATTTTTGTCCATTTTTAGTCGACGCTAAAATTATTTTTTTATAATGAATCCTCATTAACATTGGATAATGTTTCAACAATGTATTATAAAAAGAATGTTGAAAATAAATTTTGAAATAATGAAAATTTTTTATGGGTTGAGGTTTTTTTTTCATATTCTGATGTTGTGCGCACATCTTACACTTAATTATTAAAAAATGTATAAATGTTGTTAGGTGTGCTTTGAGAAGAATTAGAGAAACCATAAAGTACATAGTAAATTATCAGAGAAATAATGTGTAAATGGGTTGCATGGACACAAAAATTAATTTATGTTTGTTTTATGCTTGAAAGTGCACTTGCATAGTGCTATTAATAATCTTGCATTTGAATATGCGAATCATGCAGTTTGTCTTACAAGTGAACAATGCATTAGAGAATGCATTAGAGTACAAAAATATGTGTCAATGTATGCATCTATTATTTTTAATCAGAGTTTGGTTCCTTCTCTCCAATATTAAATTTCTATTTTACATGTGTGGGAAATTCAGTGTTGGTTGGTACAAAATGTTAACCATGAAGATGAGAAAATTAGGCAAATGATTTTTGAAATGAAAATAAAATTTCATAAATAATAGAGTGACTAAAGTTACAGGTTTTCACTTGGAATAATTCTTTATCCTTGATATAAGTTACAATTTTTTAGATTTTTGTATTCAAAGATTGATTTCGATGCAATGTCTTGCTAAAAAAGGGCAACTCAATTACAATTTTTTAGATTTTGGTATTCAAAGATTGATTTCGATGCATGTCTTGCCCAAAAAAAATGCAAGTGTTAAAATAAAAGTAATATTCTCGCTTTTTTGAGTATGAACATGTTTAAGAAAAAAACAATTGCAAAATGATAACAACTCTTAGTTACTTAGAAGAAAATAAAAAATACCTCAATGTGTTTTTGTCAATATAAGTTTATATTTGCATTTATGAAACAATAATAAGATGATAACTCTCAATTGAATACTTATTTATACAAACAAAACCTTTCTTTACAATATAATCCAATTCTTAATATGTAGCATATTAGAAGAAGAATTTCTAGATTTAACATTATTAACATGTGACATTTTAAGCATTCAAATTACAATACTACCATCTAATTAATTAACTTTTAGTATGAATTCTCATGTTTTTCATCAATACCACAATTGTCATCTTCCAAATAATCATTTGTGTTTATTTTTTTGTTGATATCATTTAGAGGAACATGGTATGTAACAACTTTTTTTTTATAAGTAATATTCTGAAGGTGGATATCAAAAACGGTATTTTTTTTTTGTTATATACACCTTAATCACTTGCTACTATACATTTTTTTTTTCTAAAAAAAAGTTGGAGTACTCTAGTATTCTCTCTCTCTCTCTCTCTCTCTATATATATATATATATATATATATATATATATATAATAGAATATGTTTATTCAGTAAAAAAAATAGAAAAAAACCGGTGTTTTCTAATTTTATGTTTTGTATTAAATAAAATTATTAAGATAATTCAAATAAGTTACCAGAAAATAAATGCTAAAACAATTCTCTACTAAATAAAAATTAATTTAAGTTGTAAAAAATTAATTTCAGTTTATCTATAATTTACTTTAAATATTGAACTTTTTCATTTGTAGTTCCCATAAATATAACTTAATATAACGAAATATAAAGAAAAATAATATTATAATTATTTTATAAAGTAATACAAGACTAATATATGAAAGACTCATTATACTATCTTCATTGACTGTTGTTTGAAAACAATTATCATTATCATTATCGTCCTTCTTAAAGTGTCTATGATTTAAAGGACCACATGCTTTTATATTTGGAATCTCCAAAATTAATTTTAATATATATGAATTTTTAGGAGTAATCATTAAACGATTATTTGTGTCTTTCTTCTTATCTTTTTTCCTTTTTTTTATCTCCTATTTATCATTATTCTTCCTTTTGCATTTACTGAGTGTTTCTTATTTGAGATTACATTTCTAATGAGTTGTATTTTTTTTTTTTTAAGTATCATCCACTAATTATCAATCTACTGTGTTGTTAAATTTTGTAAAAATTAGATTTAGATTTGTTATGTGAATATTATAATAAGAAATTGAGATGACGCAAAAATAAGGGAATAGTTGATAAACATATGGCATGATTCCTAACTCTAGTTTTTTAATGATAATTTTAAAATGATTAGCTTTTAATCTTTTTTGATAGCCACTTTTAATTAACTATTTTTAATGACCAGTTTTACAACAACTAATTAAAATAAAGTTCTAACATAATGGTTAATTAAATTAAAGTTACACCATATTTTGACCAATTAAATTAAAGTTACTTGGTAATGACTAATTAAAATAACAACATAACGACTATTTTTTACTACTAATTAAATTAAAGATTTATCATAAAATATAGTTACAATAGATTTCAACCAATTAAATTAAAGTTACTACATAGTAACTAATTAACTTTAAAATAAGTACATATTTTACTACTTGTTAAAGTAAAGATAACATAATGAGTTAAAATAAAATACAACATTAATTACATAAATCAGGACTAGTAAAACTATAATAAACTCGTAATCTTGGTGTTGACCTATGATTGTTCTCATATTTTTAGTATTCTTCGTCACAGTTGTGGAAGAACGGTTAACTATGATTGTTAGAAGAACTCTTCTTGAATAGAAAAAGCATGTCTAATTTAATTATAGGTTTATGTTTTTACATATCTTACACGTGTTTATGTATTAGATAACTAATGGACTTTCTCTAATTTTTTTCGTAAGGATGAATATTATTGTTAACATAATCACGTTTTTAATTCTCTACTTCAGAAAATTCTTTCTGGAAGACGAGGTTTTAAAGAATGATCAAGCAAGATCGCGAAAGTATGATTGCAAGGATAATAAAATACTATTTTTAAAATACTTTTCATACTAACAATTTTTTTTTTAACTTTCAGAAAGCGGTTTTAGAATATTTTTCAAGCTTCCAATTTTTTTAATTTTAATTTTTTATGGCATTCTAAAAATATTTTCTTGAAAAGCAATATTTTTAAAAATATAAAATATAAAATTCATAAGTCTGGAAGGTATATATAAATATCAATTGACGTTTAAAATAGAATTTGGGCAACAGAATAGTGGGCCGAGAGTGGGTAAAGTAGCCCAGCCCATATATGTGCTGAATGAAGAAAGTAAAGTAGAAGCGTTCTTGGTTTTCTTCTTCCATTTCGTTCTTTCGCTCAATAGATCTCAAGCTTCAGGTACGAACCCTAGACCTCTTCTCTAAGCTTTTTCGATTTCATGCATCGCGTGATTGTATCTCAAAATGTCTTATTTTTTCCCGTTTAATTTCCGCGCTTCTTTAATCTTTTCAGTTCGTCGATTATCTGAAAATTTAATAGACTCCAATTAGGACCGGATGTAACTTTTTTTTTTTCGACTTTTAATTTTTTGTTAATTGATTCAACCAATTCATTGTATGATTTGGGATGTCTTGGTTTTACCAAATTCACATTTTTTTTTGTGCAAATTAGATTTCAATTCCAAAATTTTGCCTTAAATTCGCCTAATCTTCTGTAAACTGGTTTTTGTGACAACGTCTTACCTTTTCTTCGCTTTCTATGCTCAGTTGTTCCAATGAAGAAACTCGTTTGGCTTCTTGTGGTGAATTTATTGTGTAAAATACATCAAATCATAATGTCTTTTTACATAATCGCGCAACCTGTAGGCATATTAATATTTTGGATGCTGGATAGGTCTTAAAATGTTCCCACATGCAATATAGGTTTTATTATGACAACTTTCGGTTGATGTATCATTCCATATGATTTGACTCCTCACGGTTTCTGTTTTCTTCAGTTTGTTATGTTAATCTATTCCATAATCCCCTGAAGCTAGCATTTTGGATCTATTTATATTTATTATTGTTGGTTGCTACCTAATGTCCCTGAGTCTTGAGTTGTTCTTTTGTTATGTATCTATACAATAATCTCCTTAAGCTAACATTTCTGTATTTGTTTGTATTTGTTATTGAGGGTTGCAATCTAATATCAGAGTCTCGAGTTGCTAGGTTGTTTAGCGTTTAACCAGCATGTAGTTTTTGTCAAAGGGATTTCAAACTGTTATGTTCGCTAGTTTCTAAGATTTTAGGAATGTGGTTGCTTTACATCTCTTACGAACACGGTTTCATGCTTTTTTGGTGCCTTTGCAGTTTAGTGTTAAATTCCACCTTGATTGTTTTTTGCAATTTTATTGTGTCATACCATTTGTTTAATTGGATAGGAATGATGTCTCTGCCATTCATATTGCCGTTTTCTTTCTCTTTTTTAATTTTGACTTTTTTATTCTTTTGCTTGTTAGCCTAGTCTGCAGTCATGTCAACCAAGTATATTGTTTCTGCCATTCTTGGATCGTTTGGCATTGCATGGGTTTGTGATCATTATGTTTCAGAAAAAAAGATTTTTGGAGGTAAGTAGTGTTTTCCACCTGAAACAATTTGCTTTGTGGCTATTTTTTTACAGTATGTAAACTGCTAACTGATTTCTTCAGGTAGTACTCCTGGCACCATTACAAACAAAGAGTGGCAGGAAGAGACTGACAAAAAATTGCAGGCATGGTCTCGCACTGCTGGTCCACCGGTTGTCATGAATCCCATTAGTCGCCAAAATTTCGTTGTGAAGTCTCGCTCTGAGTGATAATTTTTTGTTCAAGAATTTTGAGTTAATTGGCGCCCCTTGGTCAAGGGATATGTTTCCATAAATGATGGTCATGTTTGAGGTAAAACTCTTGCAGTTCAATTAGTGTTTCTACGTTTTAACATGTGAATGTTTACTTGCTTAATAAAAGGTTATTTAAACAAAATGGATTGGTTAATGCATATTCTTGTTTTCAAATTCTGTCTAGTCTCTACCTTGGTATGAATGTGAATCAATGCGTGAAATATGTTTAGCAGAGTGTGCTAAAAATTATTACTCGTGGCATATGGTGCTATTAGGCAGTAAGAGCAACCAACTTTGGATTATTGCGGTGTTGAACTTATAGTGCTTGATTGAATTTTTCCATGTGCGGGAAATGTTAATTGATTGGTTTGAACCATGGCTTATTCTCAGTAATTTGTGAATCTCTCGTCAAAGCCGAGTGAGGGTAGTTTTAGCTTTAGAATATTACCCTTCAGCGGTAAAACCACACGTACAAACTCATTCTTATTAAGGTTGTGGGGGCAAGAAAATTGCTGATTTACTTAAATTTCTGGTCTTTTGCTGGCTTTTGAATTTAAAGTGTTGGGTGGCGGCTGGAGAACACCTCATCCTTTGACTTGTGATGTGATATACTGTGTTTGGGAGGGAAGAAATTGGTTCACAGAAATATAGAAGAGAGGAATGGACTGAATTGGAATTAAGAAATGAAAGAAATATAGATGTTTGCTTTAAGAATAATAGGAGAGAAGAAATAAAAGTATAGCAAATATTTTTTATTTGAAAACTGATTGAGGAAAAGTAGTAACAGAGTATGAATGTTCGGGATCTGTATCCAGGAGAATGCAATACTAATAGCGGGGTTTTTATCTATTTATTTCTCTACACTTCTATTTTCAACTATCAGCTAATTTTTTCTTCTGTTTTGTTTCCTCTATTTCTTTCTTCAAGAGCAATAGATTTTCTCGTTTGAATAAATGTCATTTCAGTTATTAGTGACAAGGTTTTATAAGGTTCTCAAACTTGAGGCTTCAGGTAAATTTGTGAAAATTTTACTTCACTATAATTGTAAGCTTGTAACGGTTAAAATATTGAAATATATTTAAAGATATACAAGTAAACGTAATTAAGCAGAATATAAGCATTGTAACATTCCAAATTGACAAGTAAATGAAAGAAATAAAGTATAAGAGTAACTTAACATTTTGACCCAAGGGCTGTGAAAATAAAAATCGTTTTGACAATTTTTTCTTGTTTAGAATAAAAATTTATTACACTCCGTTTGGCTCTTCTTTATTTTATAGTTTGACAAATGAAGTAAACACAAACAAGTAGCTGAAAATCAATATTCTCTCACAAATATTTAAAAAAAAGGTCACAAGAATTAAATATAAACAAATTTCAATTCTCTGAACTTTATTTATGCTATTTTAAAACTATTTTTATTTTTAAATCTATACATCGTTCTTAATAAAATATAATTTCAGGACACGTTAAGAAAAATATATTTTGTATTATATAAAAACATGAATATTAAATAAATTTAACTACTATTCTTAATTAGTATTAAAGTAATTAATTTTACTCATAATTTAAGTCCGAATGTATATAACATAAGTTTACTCGAATTACATAGTCACGGTTGGACACACAACACGTGCAATGCAAAAATCATGTCACTTTGTATCAAATACCATGGTACTTCTGGACGGACATGCGTAAGATATAGGAAGAATGGAAACCGAACAACCCGTTAAAGTTCATTTATTTATGTTCAAATAAATTTTAAGTGTTGATTTTTATTTTAAATATCCAATAAATCCTTTTTCCAAATTAAATACCTAATATATTATAAATTTTTGGTTTAAGTCCATGAAAAAAGTATTTATTTGTGTTTTATTTTAATTGTTATATTGACTCTTTCAAGGGATTCCTTAATTTTTTATATATTTTTTTTCTTTCAATTTACTTTTTTATCATTATAATTTATATATTTTTAAAATTTTATTATGATAGGTAATATAAGAAATTTAATTAATGTAATTTTCAATTATTCAAATGGCATGATACATGTTACAATTTAATGATATACACATGAATAGTAGAATGAAACAGGTGACAAAAAACTGTTTAAATTAAAATATTTAATCTATTAAGTAATTAATATATATATATATATATATATATATATATATATATATATATATATATATAT
>Ga0099825_1000311_pt1 | contig 47610 bp, 27 predicted proteins | sample SiratroredBW_FD_76838 | JGI IMG/M metagenome (GOLD analysis project Ga0099825, IMG submission 76838) | Root nodule microbial communities of legume samples collected from California, USA - Siratro red BW | ecosystem: Host-associated > Plants > Roots > Nodule | place: USA: California | collected...
TAAAATTTTATAATTTAGATTAACTTTAATTAAAATAATTTTGTTTTAAATCATTTCATATTTGTCAATAAAGTGGTATCAAACTGATACGACTTTGATGAAAAATGGATAAAATTATATCAATTTCGTAAGAAAACCTATTTATACAAGTAGTAAGCTGCATAGGGATTAAATTTGTGAAATAAGAGTGAGATATATCTAATTTCTGAACCTAAGAGAGTAGAAAGAACAAAACCAACTACTACATCAACAAGACAAATATGAAGATAAAAAAAACTCCATTGTTAGCATCATATCAATTCTAATTAATAACACACGGTCAAAACTTGTGTTTCAAATCTGTAAAATAATCTACATTATAACAATGCTAATTAATAAATATTTTCAAACCTCGTACTATTATTGAATTTGAGGATTGTTTAAGAAATGAATATATTTCAGTTGAATGTTTAATTAAACAAAATTAGTGTTAATTTATATTATAATGCACTAATATTATCACTTGCGATACGAACAGACAATCATGCATTGCAAATATAAAATAATTTTATATTGTCAATTAGTTAAGTTTTCTAGAATAAGATTTTTTTCTTCTTCTAACTACAACGTTTTCTTCTTTTATTTTTTTTATGCTGTAATAATAACAATAACAACAATAATAATAACAATAATAATACTAATAATAATAATAATAAAGAAGAACGGAAAACAATTTTGAATCATTTCACCCAATCGTAGGGTGCTGGCTAAAAATTGTGGTGTAGGACACAATATTTGAAGGCCCAATCATTTTACAAATTAAAATGATCACCGAGTGTTTCTTCCTGCACCTCCAAGTGTTCTTGGAGCACTTCCAAAATTTAAGAAAATCTCAGGTTTGTCCTTCAGTAAATTATCATATTATTTTTTATTTTGAAAAATGATAAAACAGTAAATGGAGGTGGGAGAACAAACGTGAGATGATGGTAGTGGTGCAAGGTTGTGGGTAGGAAGTTTGCTTCATCGGCGGCGGCAGAGGAGTGGAACAATGGCAGTGCAGCGGAGTAACACTACGAGATGTTCAAATGTATTACGGAACCATCCATTCTGCAACATGTATACGGATCCGTATACAAGTTGCGGAATAGATGGTTCCTCAATACGTTCGAACACCTCCCAATGAGTTGCGGAACCACCCATTCCGCAACGATTGGGAGGTGTCCAAACGTATTGCGAAACCATCCATTCCGCAACATGTATACGGATCTGTATACATGTTGCGGAATGGGTGGTTCCGCAACAAAAACAGTTCCAAAATACCCCACTCCCAAATCGCAGATCCTACGAAATCTCCCCAAATACACTACAAATCTTACAATAGATGATACCTACTTCAAATGATTGTAAAATACAGTGTTAATCGATGATGGGCACCCAAATCGCAGTTCGGAATGAGCGGGAGGCGCCAGAGATGGAAGGAGGATACTTTCTATGAATTTGGGTACAAGGACAAAATGGTCTGCATAATACAAAATTAAGGGGATTTTTGTCTGTTTTGCAAATTTTGGAGGTGCCCCAAGAACTACTTGGAGGTGCACGAAGAAGCACTCTAACATTTGATGGAAAAATAATAATTAAACATTAGGGAGATTTTGATTTTCTTTTTGTTTTCAACATTTATAAGTAATAGAATATTTTGTCCTTCACTTCTGTTTTTCTGGTCTTGATTTGTGTTGGTAATTCTTAGTCATGCTATCCTGGGACATGAGCATAATTAGTGAGATGTGAATATCTAATTTGTTTATTTTTTAGGAATATACCTTTTTTAAAATAAAAACCTAAAAACATCCTAATTTCAGACATGAGTTATAACATTGAACTTTAGTCCATATAGAGTTTATAACATTTGGAATAGCCCAACTAAATTTGTTGATGGCACTATTTTTTTTAACTTGTTATTTCAAATTACCAGTATGTAAGGTTAAGCTAGTTCCAGAAGTTTAATTCTGAAATTCACTAAATTTATCCCAAAAAATAATTTTAAATCAATTGATAAATTTTTTCCAAAGGTTTTTTGAAATAAAAACCAAAAGATAGTCTTTACAAATTATTATTATCACTATTGTTATAATAAGTATCACCTCCTTAAAATCATGATTATCCACTTAACATAACTCACAGCTTTTTAATCTATTTTCACTCAAAAAAAGAGAAAAGTGTTTTTGTTTTTTACATATGAACAAAACTAGATGAATTTCAGCCAGCAGAAATATAAAAATGAGCAGTTGTTGCTGATAATTCAATTCAAACCATTTGAGATTGAGACTATGCAGAAAAGTAAGCAGTGCTGTATCACTATCAAACATGATTGATTGAGCTTGAATGATTGCTTTCAATGAGACATGAACCTTTTCTAGCTGGCCTCACTTTCTTCCTGCCATGTTTTCTTAGTGCTTAAACATCCAACACAGCACAAGTGCCAAGTCTGATTTCATGGCACAAAACCATGCTATAACTGCTGAACACGCATAATCCAAGCTGACCATTCTGATTCATGTTGGGTATTCAAGTATGAATTTAATTTTTTTATTGAATAAAAATAAGAAAGTTAAACAATATACAAGAAAGAAGATCTATAAACCTACTGTCTTAAGATTTTAAGTTAAAAGTCGATGTCATTCCTTTATGTATGTTTAACGCATTTCTCCTTGAAATCTTCCTCGTTATACTCTCCGGATTCTCCGAACATGATATCATACATACAACATCACAATGTACATATTTGACCAAGTCTAAGCCATGCAAAAGTTGAAGCCTTAGGGAATAAGCAATCAACAAAGTGTGGCCTCAAAAACTTTGCCGCATACCAAAAAGCATGAAAATTAAAAATTAGAACACCAATTTGGTCCAACTTTAGTTCACCAATGTCACCTTTTTCCAATACCGAAGAAACACATTGCCCCCACTTCACCAAGCTCAACTTCAAAAGCTTCTTTTCCTCTTCATTCCACTGATCCATCACCCCATTTACAATAAATAAACATATCACTTCTATCTCTCCCTCATTCACTTCCATTGGCCTATTTTAGTAGTGCACCTATTCAAACATGCTAGCTTCTGTTGAAGAACTTGGCATACCAAAACAACCAACGAATCCACAACACTCTCTGCGATCAGAATCATCAAATTCCCTTGCCAGCACTAGAGCAATTCTTGGACAACCAAGACTTCAAAGGACCAAACCAATCATATGGTTTGCTGCAATACTGTGCTTCATATTCAGCCTTGTACTTATCTTCTTTGGAATTGCAACACTGATCGTTTATCTTTCCATGAAGCCACGAAATCCCACTTTTGACATTCCCAATGCAAGCCTCAATGTAGTGTACTTTGACTCACCACAGTACCTCAACGGTGAGTTCACTCTCCTTGCAAACTTTTCCAATCCTAACAGGAGAATTGGGGTGAGGTTTGAGTCCTTGAACATTGAGCTTTTCTACTCGGACAGACTCGTTTCATCACAGACAATAAAGCCTTTTACTCAAAGGCCAAGGGAAACCAGGTTGCAATCAGTGAACTTGATCTCCAGCTTAGTGTTTTTGCCTCAAGATGTTGGTGTAAAACTTCAAAGGCAAGTGGAAAATAACAGGATCAATTACAATGCAAGGGGAACCTTTGAGGTGAGGTTCAAGATTGGCCTTATCCATTTATCTTACTGGCTGCATACCATATGCCAGATTGAGATGACTAGTCCTCCAACTGGTATTCTAGTGGCCAGACAATGCATAACAAACAGATCAAAATGAGGCAACATGGTAGAGTTCATTTTGCTTGTTCATTACTTTCTAGTTTCTACTTTATTAGGAGGTATAGCTAATGGTAAATACCAGTGTGCAAAACAGTGATATGATTTTTGTGAGAAATGAAGAGAAGATCAAAGGATAGCATTTGATTTTAATTTATATTTTTTATAGTTTTTATTTGTAGATAGAGACTTGGGTGGAGGATGTTGAAACCCTTACACCAGAAATATGTTGTGGATGAGTTTTAAATTTATCTTCATCTACTAATACCAATATAGTAGTTTTCTTTTCCAGAAAGGGCTAGTGAGTTCAAGTTCAACTCAATCGCTAAGGCAAAGCAAGAGTTGAATTAACCTTTTTGGTGTTTTCTTTTGCTTCCTTAGTTGTGTCGTGTCAGCTGCACTAATTGGAATGCCTTTTGATTGTGTAAGATACTTAAAGCAAAAATGTTAAAAGCAGAAAAGAACTTGTCAGAGGTTGATCATTGACGTGGTATCAACTAGGATTTCAAAGTAAGACATAAATAATTTATTGTGGTGCTCTTTACATACCAAAAGTCATGTCTTAATGCAGAATATTCGTAGCAGACATTTTCCATAGTTTAAGCACGTCCCAAAATCATGTCTTTAAGGCCTTTAAAAAGCATATAGCAGAATATCCTTTTATGCAATATATTTGGCACAAAACGGAGTATCCTTGAATTATTATTGACTACACAAAAAGATTACTATTATTTCTAGTTAACACCACTGCAGATTTTGAGCTATCAAAATATAGTTTGTTGAAAATTAATTATCTGAATTCTTCTAATCATTCATAATAATTTAAAACATGTGCAGACAGTAACTTGGCCATACAATGGTAATTGACAAATTTAGCTCCTATAATGTAAACTGATATCTGTAAAATATGTAACCCAAAAAAAAAAATAAACAAGTTAATCAGAAGCAAATATGCTTAGACTGTATCATACATATGCCAGAATGCCCCCACCCCAAATCAGTCCCCAAGTCCGTTTACAGTGTGTTTGTTTCTCCATTCTCACGTTTTCCAACGTACCTCAACGTGACTGAATCAAAACCATGGATTGACATTTAAACAGACTTTGAACAGAGAAACAAACACAGTCTTGGAAGCCTAATACTTGTAGTTCTTCTCATACAAACTCTCAGAAGCCAACCCAGTTTTGCTTCCACCAACATGCTTCCCCAGAGTTGCCTCGGAATTGGCCTTGCATCTTGCCAGGAATGCTTCTTGAGCTTTGGCAACATTCTCTTTCTTTCCACCCCATGTCTTGAGTGTGCTTTGCTGCAGTGCCCGCCCAAATGAGAAGGAGAGAGTCCATGGCTTCAACACCTCCAACTTGTTCATTGCATTGAGGTTGAGGGTAGCTTCTTCTTCACTTTGTCCACCAGACAGGAACACAATCCCTGGCACCGCAGCTGGGACAGTCCTCCGGAGTGCTTGAACTGTGTACTCAGCAATCACCTCAGGTGCTACCTGCATGCTCACAAATGAAATTCTTTTCCAAGTAACTAATTTCTTTTGGTGCAAAAGAGTGATAGGAAAAGAACACACTCCAATACAACCAGAACACTAATGACCTATTTTCTTTTAAGTGGCGTGTAAACGCGTACGACACTCTCGCACGACAGAATCAGAATCAGTGAAGTGTCCAGTTCAAAAGACAATTTTTTAGGTACCTAACTCTTCTAACACGGTTTATCAATATTTGTGCTGAATAGGTTGAAACTACTAGTACATACCTTAGTAAAATATTGCATTACAAGCCCAAAACCATAAACAGTTTTACTTGGTTACAACTACTCAACTAGTCCTCACGTTGTAAGTAATTTTCCTAGAGAAGGTTGTTCACCAAGAAAGTAATGCTAGGAGATTCAAACAAATACTTATGAGGCACTTGTATTGTCTTCTAAGTTAATAATATTGCACCATAATCCATTCCATCTTAATAATTCTATTTCAAGGACCACCAAGTATTTGTATGAAGTTTTCAATTCAACCAATGTATCCGTATGGATGTATCATTTTGAAAAAGGTAGTTACCTTTGGGCTATCAGAGCCAGGAGTGACCATGTTGGGCTTGAGAAGAGTTCCTTCAAGCAGTACATGGTGATCATTCAGGGCTTTGTAAACAGCTGCAAGCACAGTCTCAGTAGCAGCAGCACATTTGGCTATGTCATGAGCTCCATCAGTCAGAATCTCAGGCTCAACGATGGGCACAAGACCATTCTCCTGGCAGATGATGGCATAGCGTGCCAAACCCTGTGCATTTTGCTGGATGGAAAGCTCAGAGGGCTCACTGGGGCCAATTTTGAGAACTGCACGCCACTTTGCAAAGCGTGCCCCAGCCTTGTAGTACTCCTGGCACCGAGCTCCAAGAGAGTCAAAGCCCTGTGTGGTGGTTTCACCGTTTGTGCCAGCCAACTCAACCACACCCTTGTCCACTTTGATGCCTGGGAGGACACTGTTCTCGTTAAGGACCTCAACAAAAGGCTTCCCATCAGAGGTTTTCTGGTAAAGCGTTTCCTCAAAGAGGATCACACCAGAGAGGTATTGGAGGGCATTTGGAGCGGTGAAGAGAAGCTCTCGAAGGGCTTGGCGGTTAGCCTCAATGTTCTCAACGTTAATGCTGGCTAAACGCTTTCCAATGGTGCCAGTGCTCTCATCTGCTGCCAAGATACCCTTCCCAGGTGTGGCTATGTACTTGGCATTCTTGATAAGCTCATCTGGAATTGATATAAGAACACCCCATTTGGAAACCAAAGTCTAAGAGTTAATTTTTCACACACAAACATGAAGTTGAAGGAGCTAGCTTCTTCAACTAAACTCCAAGCACTGTGAACAACATATAAAATATTGCATGAAGTTGGTGAAGCTCCTTAGACATGAATGAAATCTTCATAATTTGACACTACTCATTTCATACCTTATACATGTATAACTTTCACATCTTAATCCATAATTATTATCCATGCAACTTCTTAACTTGTTTTAGTTTTCATATATGTTTCTGTTGAAGTGTGTGAAGTGTGGATAAGATGTAGAGATATATGAAAATATATATGTATATGTATATGTTTATACCTGCATACTTTCCAACAAAGGCAGACATGGTTAGTTAAGCTTTGAAAATGGTATTGGATGGCGGTGAAAACTGAGTTTAGGGAAGAGGAAAGCTATATAGATAAAAAAGAAGAGGGAATATACCAAATGGTATCTGCAGAAGCCATGCAAGAGAGCCACGTGTCCCTTGATTAGCCTAACGAAGGTTATCACTCTTGGATAAAGAAACGAGTGATCCTTCATTTGCCCAAGTGGCAGCTAATCCTTTTCACTGTAAAATGGATATTTTCTGGAAAACTCTCTCACCTCTCATCCTCTTGCACTTCCCTCTCTTTTCATATCATATCATGTCAATCCATACGTACATATATATACAAACAGGGAAGAGCTACATGCATTGGTGGGGGTTGGCTTTGGCCCCTCCCTGAAAAATTTATGCACACATAAATTTCCATATATACAAATTTATCCATTCTAAAAGAAAATTATATAATAATGATTATATATATTTTTATCCTTTTAAATCTCTTTTCTTCTCACAGTTGCGTCTCATTTTTTATTTATTTATTTTCTCTTCCTATTTCTTTCCACTCAAAATAGATACATTTTAAAAAAGTATATGACTAACATTTTTCATAATTTTTAAGGCATTTCCCTTTTTTTTCCTGATTTTTATCATCCAATCGTGTAAATTGTTATCTGCGCTAAAGTTGTCGGTTTTCAACATAATTAATTTAAGGTCATGTCTAGGATACTATTTAATTGGTTAATTATAAAATATTAGCATAATAGTGTATAAAGTTTAAATTATCATTGTTGTTATTCTTGATAGTTAAAACTAAATTGTTGTTAAAGGAAAATATGAAGGTTAATTTAGAATTCGAAATATAGTGTCTAAATATAATAAGAATTACCTTTTACTAGTTATAGCGTTATAATATTTATTTTATTTAATTTATATAAAGGTATTTTCATTATGTATGATTAAGTATTAGTTAATTATAATATATAAATTTTAAAATCATAATATAATTTTAAAATTTTTCTATTTTTTTGTAATTAAGCCCTAAAAAAGTGCCTAGCTCAACAAGCTGCTTGAAAAATAAGATATCAACTTAAAGGCTATTATGTAGTGTTACAAAAATATGTAAAATTCTGAAATATAAAATATTCTAGAATATCTAGATACTTACTTTTAAGTCAAGTACTATAATGGTCCAAAATCTAATAATCAAATAACTCTTACACCCTGTTTGTTTTTAAAAGCACGGAGAAGCTCGGATAGAATATCACAAAAAAATGTGAAATGAAAAACAAAAAAAAAAAAAAAAAAAACTTACAAAATCCCTTTTGAGTTTCTCTACCAAATAAAAAACTATATTTCCATTTTATATATGACATGATGGAAGAAATGTAAAAATTAAGGTCAAATTGTGACTTTAACATCTTGTAAATTGGCCATTAGCTGCTTAATGTGTAGGAGGGAAAGCACTTGCGAAAATAATTAGACGATTGTTCTTTGTTTTTACACGTATCCTTCACCTTTTATATTTTATTCCCAAATCACATTACTCCTTCACCCCTTTACATTCCAACTATTTAACAAATCCACTTTTTTATTTTTTAGCAGGTAGATTGCTTGCAGAACAGTGTTTCAGTCACATTATCTCTTATAGATTTTTAATTTGTTTTTTCACTGTGCTCAAGCTACATCTTCATACGCAATTTACAGTCTCCATATACTCCCAATAGGGAATTCAAGACACTATCATTGGAAAAAATTAAATTAAAAGCTTGTATATTCATTTATGCTTATAAGGTACAAATCTATGAATTCCACAAACATGAATTTTGATAAGCCAGTAACCGACAAAGAATAAATTCAAAGAAAACTCTGGAATAAAAGTAAAAGGTAAAAAAAATATGCATCGGAATATTCTGAGGAAGTGTCTGATTGTAAAAACAAAAGGATTGTGATCAAAATTGGTTTAGAACTATAACTCAGCAAAGTCTTGATTCAGAAAATTTTAGCTCTTTTCTCAGTGAAAGACTCGTTAATGATATCAAACCCAAAGGGTGGCCGAGTATAACTACTTTGAAGGGAGCACCACCTGCTGGTCATCATCTGTTCCAAAATACCGATCCCCAAACTCACCCATGCCAGGTATGACACGGAAATCTTCATTCAAACCAATGTCAATATCAGATGTCACGATCTTTATTCTTGGGAAGCTTTTGCAGACCACACGAACACCTTGAGGTGCCTGACAATATGGGAGCATATATGTAAATCATTACGTAAAAAATTATTGCAAGATATAGTGATATAACGAGGAACAACAAACATTAGTAACTTACGGATATGAGATTGAGAAATATAATGTTGGACTCTGGTACACCCTTCTTTAAAAGAAGAGAAATTGCTTGAACAGCCGAATTACCTAAAGATGAAATGTTATTCAAAATAAAAAATCAATAAATTAAATATCTAACTTTTTATACATCCTTGTTATGCTAAATGTTTGTTACGGGACTTAATAAGTCTGCTCATATACTTATTTGCACAACGTAAAATGTTTAAACTAGGATATAAAAACCACCATAAAAGAAAACATGATGAGAATGAAAACCTGTGCCTAAGATAGGATCCAACAGCAATACATGTCTATCTGAGATATCCTTAGGCAACTTCTCATATATTAGCTGCTCAATAATCAAAGGATAGGTTAGTGACCCTGAAATGAAACAAACGCATATATAACCAAGCACACAGATGACAAACCTGTTGACCATTGTCACCTTCTCTGTGAATAAGAATTTTCCCAATCTTGATGCCTTTGCAGCATGCTCGTAAAGCATTTTCCATACTCTCGCCACTGCGATTAGATTGTATATCAAATTTAAGGACAGATTTTTTTTTTCTAAGCAATTATTTCTTATTTATATAAAATTGCGTTATCATCATAGAACACATCAAACCAAGTAATAGGAAAGAAAATATTTTAGTCAATACTTTATAGCAAGGATGACAAAAATAATCATGGGAAAAAAAATCTGCACTAAAACAATACCTCCGGATGATTGAGACACCACACAACCTCTTACAGAAATCCACGCCACTGTAAACCGATCCTGCATTAAAAGACAAGTAGTAACTGTAACCATAAGACACGAAACAAATTAGTTCTGCTTTTTGAATGTTAGAAGGAGAATGTCAACTAAGAAGTAGAGCCACATAAGTGTTGGGGTAAATCAAGCCACCTCACAAACAACCCTTTACTTGTTGGGGTAAACAGGGAAAAAATATTAAGAAAATCTAACAATAATGAGACATGAATCAAATCATGTAAGGAACTTCAATAAAAAACCTTAAGATAATAGATTTCGGAGTTTTTTTTTATATATGTTATTCAGCTTACTTATTCTACTCAATATGGCAGTTAGATTTACATTTAGATTTCTAACAAAAAGTTTATCATTTTCAATACGGAAACTGTGGCAATTATCATCATGAGCAGAACATGTCTCTCAACCGTATAATAACACGATACCCCCTATGGTTCTCATTCTATGAAGTATCTGTTGGACTCGGTATTCAGACTGCATAAATGACACCTAGTACTTCCAAGAGGTCCAAGACAAGTTAGACATTTCTAAAACAAGGCTAGAAACATGTAGTCCATGTTCATCCTCACTTTTCTGACATGGATACGGCAAGATTTTAGAAACCTGATACACCCAACAGGCACATCGCCCACTGCGCTCTCAAGTAAAATGATAAGAGAATAATTCATCCTTAGAGGTCCATATAATACAAGCCAAGAAAATCATCATTGAAAAAGAACAGCTTACCAGTTGGAGTGATTACTTGCTTTTCCGTAAATGGAAGATGCCCTAGGCCATGTTCTACAACCTGTTCAAGTGAGAAAATTTCACATTAATGCTTAAAGAAAAGGTCATGTCACCACTAAAATTAAGAGCAGCAAATGAACCCCATTTACATACCAAACGAATCAAACGGTCAGAATAAAATACAAAGTCATGCTTCATTGTTTGAGAATCACGAATCAGGGTATGCATACCCCGTATCTGCATCGAAGCAATTATCCTGAAAATTCAGCCTCTAGTAGCAAAAGCAAATATTGGATCTCCAGCTGAATGGGGATGATTGAAAAAATTCAACAAAAGATAAGGGATACCTGAAAAGTAGACTGAATGACATATAAGTTAGGGTATATTTTACATAAGTCATGTTGCCCAAGCTTCGTGCGGATATGCTGTACAATCAAATCAATAGCTACATGATTATCTCCTCCACGGGGTATAATGATATCAGCATACTTCTTGGTGGGAAGAATAAAGTCATCAAAAGCTGGCTTCACAAATTTAGAATACTGCATAAAGTATACAAGAATCAGTAACTAAATATATATGGTAAGCTAAAAAGGGAATATAATAGCCTGATTTACTATCAAAAACAAAAAAAAAAAAAATCAGATCACTAAAGATTTAATTTCAAAAAACAGAGTAATTACAAGTTTTCTAATCAATGAAATTGCATAACAATCTCTCAGCATCATGAACTAAAATAACATATAGAAGTCTTGAAATTCAGTGAATGTAAGAATTACGAACGCAAAATAAAAAAAAAAAGTATAATCAAAGTATGAAAATGGAAGTGCAAATGGTGTGGCTGGAAAGTAGCTACCTACCTGATCGAGCACAGCTCCAATATCACGAGCATTGTCGGCAGTATCCCGCTTAATTCTTCTCGCCAAACGAATATCAGCATCTGCACTGAACATTTCATAATGTAAAATGACAGCATAACTTAGTAGTGCAACAAAGCGATAAAATATAAAAGTGAGAAAAACATAAATAATTTTAGATAATCTGAAGAATATCCACTCTCCAATATCACAATGTGAATAAGGAGGGGCGAAATTTAAGTCCACCGGACTAAAATGAATGAGTATGATAACAGAACCTACATAAATTAAGAAATACCAAAGCCACAGGAAACACAATAATAGAATACAGTGCGCTATAAACGATATATTGGAAATAAAATAATAAAGGACCTGTGTCGACAAATATCTTCATATTCATCAATGCCCGCACTCGTGGATCATGGAAAACAAGAATACCTTCCAAAATAATAACATCCGCCAGGTTTACCTGCAAAACATATTAAACCAACATAAAATGGAAGTGTAGCAAAAAATGTATTCGATATAAATTTAACTCTGCTGGAAATTATAAAACACCAGAAGAAACACATATACCGCATGATTTGGCAATCATTAGTAACCAAAGTATTCAAATTAAAATAAGAAAATCATTGTCATGCCTTCCCAATATATTTTTACTTGATCTATGCAAATAAAATAACTATTCTTTAGCCTGATATAAAAACTAAAAGTAGTAAACTATATCAGTCGGGGCCTGTTTTGCCAAGCATTTCAAGATCGAGGAGTAAAAGTTATTAATTAAAGTGGAAAATATGAGATACCCGTCTCGCTGGAAAAACACCACTTTTGTAACCCTTAAAGTCATACTTCGGAATATCTACTGCTTGGCCACGCTTCAACTTGTCCATGACACGTAGCAAATTCTCAGTATCAAAAGCTTCTGTTGATACCAACAACATGAATTAGAAATAAAGTAGCTACAGCAAGTCCAAGAACCGTCGTTCCCATATATAAAAACGATAAACGCTTTTAAAGTTGATATCATATCAGTTATTAGGTGTATTATATTAACTATTACGAAGTGGACTGAGCTACTAATTATGCTTGCTAGGTACTCAACTCTTGTATTATATGAACTTTTGTTCAACCTTTAGAATGCTCATGATGCATATATCACATCTAGTAACACTTTGACATGAATTTCCAGTGGTTTCACCAACCATGCTCATCTATAGGCTAAATGCCAGAATATTCTAGCTCTGAAACTTCGTTAACACTTTCATGTTCAAATCACTTAATTTTGAGGTAAATTATGATGTAAATCTTTCAAATGTTAATATCCTGAAGCATTTTGAGAGTAAGAAAGATGCAGTTGGTGCTCACTGAATGTAATGGATTTGATCTGGTAGAAATTTAACTATCTGTAGGGAACTATAAGACCAGATTCTATATAATATCTTAATGTAAAGAGCAAGTCACTAATTAGTAAGGAGAGAGTAACCTTTAAATTGAACTTACCAGGATGGTCAAAGTTGTAATCTTGTACTCTTATAAGTTCCTCCTCAGTCAAATTATGGTAAAATGAATCCTGTTGTAAAATAAGTAATTGATTTATTCCACTCAACGTCACGAGTACAATAAAACACATCAATCCTAATTCTGAAACATGCAACCCCAAAAAACGTAGAAGAAGACCAAAATACAAAAGAAAAAGTAAAATATGTGAATAAATAAATAAAAAGGTTAATATCATCGCTCAACAAACTCACTTAAGTTGCCATAATAAATATTTTATACTTCATTTAAATTCAAATATAAGAAAAAAGTTGTCATAGGAAGTTTAAATACAAAGAAATCTAAATAATTATACCTATTTAATATTCCTAAAACGCCATTCTTTATGTGGCTATGCTATTTTCATTGAGTTGTTTTCATTTATGATATCACGTTTCAGTGGGGTATTTTAAAAAAATAAAAATTTAAATTGAGAGTAATAAAAAATTGAACGATGTTAACTGACTTTCTTAATTAGAATGAAATTAATTGTTTTTATTCAGTTCAATAATTTTGTTTCCAATCCGCAAGTCTAGAAAATTTCTTAAAAATACCCCAAAATTTGACCCCGCTCTTTTATACTATATTAGTTATATTCATTTTAATTTAAAATACTTTTATGTCATTTGTTAAAATAAAAAATAAATCCATAATGATTTTTACTTACATAAATTTTTATTTCAAAATTTAAAATGGAAAGATAAAAGACTGAAAAAAATTATATATATACTAATTTTTACTAATTAATTTTTATAGTAATGAAAAATAATGTGCACTAATAATTCAAATAAAAAATTAATTTTAAATTAATCATAACTTTAAAAATAAGAAGAAATATATTATGAAAATATAAATTATTTTAAACGACAAATAAACATAAATTAATTTTAAATTAAATAAAATGCTTTCTATAAATAAATATATACTAATATTTAATATATGAAATTAGTTAGACTACATTAAAAAGTAGAAAGCACTATTGCTCTATATAAGAAAGATGCTTTGTTTGTAACCCATGAAAATTGCTTTGAAGCACCCAAAAAACCTAGACATTTCTAATGCCAGGAGAGCACCTACACTGGAGATGCCGTAACTCTAAAAATGTTAGAAAACATATCCGAATAATTTTTAACTTTTGTCAACTAAAAAAAGGTCTGTTCCAATGTAAGACTACTGTTGGTGAGAAAAACATACATATTCATGGTAAAAGAGGGGATGAGAACAACAAAATGCTGAATATGAATTAAAAAAGAAATAGAGGTGGAGGATTTTTGGTGAATGGTACCCAACTGAATGTCAACATTCAATTGAAAATAGTACAGAACAAAGATGATAAAAACAATCACTTGAAAGATTTTTTGGATATCACAGGGACAACATAACCGAACAAAATACCAAGGGAATTCAAATATAGGAGGATACAGGATGCTAACAAGTTATGAGGCTTGAAGCATAAACTGAAAACTATTGATTGTCTTCCGTAAATATATTTGAGCACAATACTTATAAATTATCAATTTAATCACCAGTAAGTATGTATAAAAAATTTCTCTCCATCTTTTCCGTATCTTTTATTGTGTCTTTTCTATCTCTATCATTTATCACATCCATTTCTTTTTTCTTCTTATTTCTTCCTTCAGCTCGAATTCAAAATGGAGTTATTAGTACTTTGTAAGACATAAATACCTGATTAACAAGTACAACTCGTTGGTCATGAAGCTGCTGAATAATCATATCGCAAACTGATGTCTTACCGGATGCTGCTCCACCAGCAACACCTGTCACATATACAAACGAAAAATTAAATAAAAAAGGAATTAGAATCATAGGTACCTAATAAAAATTGCCAAGGTGTGAAAAAGACATCCATAGTTGTTGAGATCTTATTTTCAAAGCTCCTGCTTCTAACTTTGAAACAAAGAAAATTCAATGTTAACGTAGCAATTTTGCCTGAAGCTGTGATTTATATGATTAGGTGTTAGGTGTGTGAGGTAACCACAATTTCAAAACTGCAGAATGACAAAGTAACAGGAATAATCAGGTGAGAGGATGCAAGAACCTGAAAATGTTCATTTCGGATAAATTTTTCCACAAATACTCACTAGAGAGGGAAAATAAATAGGATTAAATTTAGTTTATGCATAAATCACAATTAAAATATTTTAGAAGTTAACATAAAATGTGAAGTATTGTCATTTCATGCGAATTTTTAAGTTTACTCGAGTGTGACGACTCTGATTTCTTCCTCTCACAACCAATATGAATTCTGAGTTGGTGGTAGTTAATCTTTCGGAATCAGATAAACTTCTGTTTCAAGAAATTTCGTTGCTCTAACCTAAAACAAAATTGTATTGAAGTACGATGTCTTCAAAGGTAATATTGTTCTTCTTCACTTAACCACAGAAGCTAAATGGCTCACTGGAGAATCATTTGCTAATGCTGGAGGAAAAAGAAAATTGGTGATATTCCTCTGCCTTAACAGAACAGCACAATTCACATATGGGGTCTGGAACCTCAGTTCATAGCAACCAAATCCTTAATATACTTAGTATCTTACTGTACATTAGATGAGGCCCAACAAACAAGACAAAGTTAATGAAACAAGTACCAACATTGACTTCCATTTCACAAATGGACAAAATTATGATTTATTGACTGCGTAGGCAGCTTGGCTTGAAAAACACACCTATCACAAAAGGTTGTTTATTCATGTCAGTTGCAGAAGTAGTTGGTTTCTCTGTGCCATTTCTTTGCTCTATGCCATTCATGTAAACTCCAGAAAAGTGAACCTCAGATGAAGACTCCATTAAATCCACAGCTGACATAGTTCCCATAGGCAAAGACCTGGAAAAATAACACTAATTGAAAATCATAAATATAGAGAATAGGGGTGTTTACTGGTTGGGTTGGATACCATTTGGGCAAACCTATTACTTAACCTACTAAAAAAATTTCTTCTTTCATGTTAAAATAACACAATATTTACAAAAAATAATTGAGGGCTTCACGTAAATCAATAAAAAGTCATAACAAGTTTATCAAAATCAATTGAAGACATGAAAAGAAAAACATAACACAATTTATCCATTAACACAAGTACAAGACTGGGTCTGGAGTTGGATTTCGGGTTATCTGTACTAAACCCGTTACTCAATCCTTATGATGATGGATTAAACTCAACCCAACCTAATTGAGTTATTAGGTAACCTGATGATACAACTTGAACACCCTAATAGAGAAACCAATAGCAAACAAATACTTAACAAAAGATAGGAGAATATAAATAATATAAATAATAATAGTTTTAACAGCTTTCAAATGAATGTGGCTGAATGGATCAACGAAGGCGCCATTTAACCTGAACAGCAATGCATAAGCTGGATTCACCCTCCGGGATGATGTTCATTCAAACCATCTGAAGGATGATATCAGTACACCAAACAAGACCTTAACAATTGCCACTTACTTCCTAAACCAGTATACATACAAATAATCAGCAGAGAGCATTATTATATATTCCCGAGCTGAACTAAAGGACAAAACAAGTATTTCAAAATTTCGTTCTGTACATGATCTATGAAATAAATAACAAAGATTCAGTACATCATCCACATACGACGCCGCTTCCATCCGATCCAACGGACAAAACAGAACACGATTTAATTCCGTCACCATGCGGTGCATGTAACAATCAGTCCAACCACAGAGAGGTTTCGGTTTCAAGGTTTATACATTTTGCGGCAACCAAACAGACAAAGAGATAAATTAATTAAAAGCGGTTCAGTTGGAAGAAGGAAGGTAATAACAAGCGCAGCCATTGTAGTGTGAAGAGAGAAGGAGCAGCCATGAATGAACAACGAATGCAGTTTTTGTGAGTTAAGAAATCCAGATCCAGACAAAACGTGAAACGAAATGCGGAGAGGATCGGAAGAGTGAAATAGTAAAAGCGTGAAACGTACCTGTGAAGTGAAAGAATTTAGGAAGAAGAAAGAGGAACGAAGCGAAAGAAGAGCGAAGGAAAAGGGGAAAATAAATATATAGCAGCGACAGATACGGTGGTGCACTCTCTGGCGCTGCCTTTTCACCTTTGGTATATATAGTGACGTCGATTGAAGCCATAAACAGAAAGAGATAAAGAGACCTTCATTTTCGGTTCGCCTTCAAAAAAAAAATTGAAAACAACTCCAAAATACACTGTTCCTGTCAAATACAAAATTTGGGATATGTAAATAAAATAATTCTAACTATTTCATTAAATTTTTAAAAAATATATATTATTCATAAAACGGGATAAAATCTCAAAAATCTGGATACTTTCCATTTTGTCTTACTTATTACTCCATTAAATGTTAATAATTGCTAATACATTCTATTAATATGACACGTCATATTAATAAACACATTAATTATTACAGTATTAGTAAATATTAATACAATGTATGAAAGTGGTAATGAGACAAGAGAGTGTGGTTGGTTAGTGGGTCTGTGTTGAGTTGAAAGTGGAGAAAAAAACTCTAATCTGAGGGCCCCACAACGCAACACAATGTTGTGCTGTCACCAAAAATTTTAGATCCAATTTGCTTTGGCACTGAATCTCACGTCTTCACCAACCTTCCCTCTCTACACCTCCTTTCACTCTTTCAATTATGTTCTAATATCAATTTTATGAATATATAATTGTTTATTATATATATATATATAACAAAAACTGAATAAGAAAAACAATTATGATGTTTGATATCCTTATAGAAATAAAGTAGACGAAAATAAAAATGACGAGTAGAAATAAAAGCAATAAAGTTGAAGCTAAATATATTTAATTAAAAATTAAAGACAAAACAAAAAAGAAGTAAATACTTTACCTACCATTGCCTTAATTAAACACATGAGAATAAATGGTATATTATACACACACTCGCAACATAAAACAATATTGTTAATTAACCATGAATTAGTTTTATATTAGTTTTTTAAAAGTGGTATTTGTCATATTTTTAGTTAAGTAATAGTGTGTAGAAAAGTGTATATATTATGATATATAGTGTAGGTCATGTGGTTCCTTGTTGGGTCCCACTAGAAAGCATCCACGTATCTGGCCCCACTCAGAGAGCACTCATTCATCCCTTGAAAATCGAAATTGTTGAAATCGAAAAGAGTGTTCTCTTCAGTTTTAATTGTATATTTAATAAAAATTATACAATTATTGTATAAGCCCAATAATTGTAAAGATAATAATTTTTAATAACTGAATGTTTTGAAATCTGGATCGCATTCACTACTTTAGATTTTATAAAAGTAGTGGGTAGGGTTATTTTTCCTAAATTTAAATCATGTTTACTTCTTTCATTTTTAATATAATTATGCATAAGTTATTTATTATAATTATTAGTTTTTTTTCAAATATTTTTCAGTGTATGATAAAAAAATTAGAGTGTAATAAAAAAAAATTTAAAGTTAAGAAGTAGAAAAATAATAAAGAATAAATTTCCTTTTACAAAAATACTATTATATAGAAATAGAAAAATGTATTTAAACTGATGATTGAGAAATATGTTTAATGCAGTAGTATTAAATAATACAAGAGAAATATATTATTATAATATTAAGAATTTAAAATAACCTTAACACCTTACAAGTTAACAACCTGCTATTCTATAAAATAAACAACTTTTCATTTTCATTATACAACAAATCTCATACTCAAATGTCCTAACTTCTCTTTGAAATATTTTCAAACAAACAGCTTTTACCTAAAACTCAAATATTATTTAGGTCCAAACCTTTAAATATTTTTTAAACAAAATGTTTTCTTTGTAAAGAACTTAAAATATTATAACCATACTATCTCTATATTTAAATTATCTATAATAAGATACTATAAAAACATAAATAGTTTTTCTTATCCAAAATTTTATTCTCAACAGATTTCAATTCAAACACAAAATCTAGAGACTCAAAAATAAAATATCAAAACATAATCAAAATTTAGTATAAATATAACTAAATTGAGAAAATTATTTGTTTCAAAGGACCATATTAAAATTATGACAGGATCATAAAAAATAAAAATAATAGAAAATATTTGAATTAAATTAAATCTTGTTTATTAGAAAATTTAATTAGATAGAGATTATTTATAACTTCTTAACTATTGTTGGTTGTGATGAAAATTTTGAAACAGATGAAATAAAAAAAAAAATTTAGAGGACAGAGAAAAAAAAATAAAAGAGAAGAAAAATGGAAAAGAAAAAGGAAAGTGCGGAAAGTTAAAATAACATATTTTTTTTATAAATTTTAATATTAAAATACACATAAACATTATATGCATTAAATAGCAACAAGGAGGTTGTAAATAGCATGGGCAGAAAATATGAAAGTATAAATGTATTATTGGGCTTAAAAGGCTAAAACATTTACTAGCAGCACAGATTTCTTTTTACATCACCATGTTTTTCTTCTGCACCTCATGAACTCTACTTCGCTGTATATAATAGGAAGACTTCTACAGTTTGAAAAAAGTTTTCTATAATCTAAAAAATATTTTTTAGATTTGAAAGTCTATTTTAAATTGTATAATTCAAAAACTATTTTTCTGAAAAATCACAATTAGATTTTACAATTCTAACAATTTCAAATGATACAATTGAGAAGAGAAAATAAACTAAACAAGGAGAATGAATATCTAAAATTAATTTTATCCCATAGGGATAAGGAGAAAAAAAAAAAAAAAAAAAAAAATAAAAAAAAAAAAAAAAAAAAAAAAAGAAAAAAAAAAAAAAAAATAAATTTTATCCCACAGGGAAAAGAAAAAAAAAAAAAAAAAAACATGAGGTGCAAAATGAGATCCAAGCATAACCTATCGAATGCTTCAAAAACAATTGTGGAAGCAAAACCAAATTAAAATATTTATTTATTGAAATCTAAAAACAAACAGCATAAAAACATTTCCAACAATAATTATGTTCTAAGAATTAATATTTCACAACATAATAGACTAATATTTGAATTTGTACTAATATTTCAAAGGGGGCTGTGGAGTGTATACGAATGTACCTGTGTCTCCATGATATAAGGCTAATCCCCATTAATAACACAATTAAGTTCTTTATTTACGTATTCAATAAAAAAAGCTAATCTTAATTGCATGCAATATTTTGGACCACATTATAATGGTTATCTTAACTAAACTTGATGTTCTTTTTTTTTTAAAAAATAAGTATATATGTGTACGATGATATTTTGAAATCTAAACATACAAAAGAGTACTCTTAAACCACCATTATCCACCTTTAAACATGTAGTTTCAAATCGATTTAATTTTTAAAAAATTACTTTGATTTTATTCATGAGAGATTTAATAAGTTAAAGTGGTTAATTACCATTAAATTAAATATAAATAATCAACACTTTTAACTTTTAAATACAAATGCTCTTATAAGTTAAGAAAATTTACTTAAATACTCAAAATTTAGTTAATTTAGAAGGAAGAGAATTTAAAAATGAGAAAGTAGATTAAATTATTATTTTCTGATATAAAATACAATGGAATAAAGCTGAGATAAAAGACAAAGATGCAGATTATTTAAATTGGGTAGTCAACGTTCGAAAAGAGGTTTGAATTTTGGAAGATTTTGGCTCTGATGTTAGCATTTCAAAATCTAACATTGCTACATAGATTCATCATATGCCTTTATTCCACTGTCAAACACTGGGTCCCACCCATCTTTTCTTTTACTATTTTTAGACACTAAATTTGGTGAGACAAAAAATTTTAAATATAATTTTCTTACATTGGAGTTTAGAGAACCATTGTTTAAGGACAATTTATATGTATTTTTTAATATTTTGATGAAAATATATCAAATTATAATAATTAAAATATTTTTAATGTAGTGATCAATTAATGATATTACTTCAATGAATTTAAAGTTATAAACTATGGGAAAGAAGAAAAAAAATCAGATATTTTGACCTTATTTTATCATTCAGTACATTATCCATTTTGTAATAATGTTAAACATTATTTTAATATCATTTGATCCATAATATTCTGATTATTAGTTTTAAATACCATCAACCACTTCTATGACGTGGACAAGACAAGCGTCAGTTATTCTGTATCTTTAACGACATAATTATAATTATTAATTAAAATAAATTGTATCAATCATTTTAAAATTTAATTATATTATAAAAGAAATTTTTAAATGTCCATATTTTTTCCTCCATAATTTTTAAGTATTTTGAACATTTTTAGTTAATTATTTAGTTTGGTTTTTTAAATATTTAAATTTTGTATATTTTCTAATTGAATTTTGATTGTAAATTAAAATGACATGTACAATATCTTAACACCACAAAGACAATAAAAAAAATATTAATTATAAATATAATTTTTTAAATTTTTACAATGAAAAATATGTATTAAAAAATGCTTTTAATAAAATTAGAAATATTTTCTTCATAACCTAAAATTTTGTAAAAGTTAAATAAATATACTAAAAAACCTTAAAAGTAATTTTTAAAAGTAATCTATCTTTGTTGACAGTAAATTTGTATAGTTATCAAATTATAAATCATATGTATTATTTTATAATAATCATAGTAAATCCATATAAGAATAATTTTTAATTCATAAACACTTTAAAAGTTTCATATTAACAATAGTTTTTGATTGATTTTACAATCAATGAAATTTAAACAGGGCTCATAAAAAAAATAGGTAACATCATTCGAGTTTCTCAAAACATTAAAAGTAGGAAAATTAAAAGAAGTGTTTCTGAAAATGTAATTTATTAATTACTAGAATACCAATATATCTCTACATATTAAAAACGATAAAAAAATGGTTTAAATTTAAAAAAGATATAAAACATCTAAAATTTTTAAAAATATATTTAAAATTTCATTAAAATTAAGATACTGAAGTGATGAAAAACTTGAACAAATAAAAGTTTGTGAAGGCACAAACAATGTTGGTACGACGTCATTCAGGTCGAAACGTGCCGTTCGGTGGGTCCCATTGAGGACAACGGCTGCCACGTCAGATAGGGCTAGAGGCGCCGTTAAGACGCCGTGACCCCCAAAGGACAGAGAATTGACGGAAACACCAACGTTCAAAATTCAAGGTGGTTTGTATTTTAAAGTTCTCTCTGAAAACTCACTTCAAACTCTCACTCACATTGAAGCCAAACATTTAATACAAAACCCTCTTCGGATTTTCGAACGCTCGTTTTCATTCATCAAAGCCACGAGAAATCTGCTTCTCCTTCAAAACGCGCTTCTGGGTCAGATCCAATCTCTTTTTCCATATCCAAGAACAAAGCTTTACATCCCAGGTAGTTAGCTATTTTTTTTTTTCAATTTTTGAAAATTTTTTCTTATATATAACGAATCACAAAAGCTAGTTGTAACCTAGGATTGTTTTCCTCTTATATACATGATTCAAGAACCATTTCCAATGAATGTGGGACATGGATTTTAACCGATACTTGTTGGGTGGTTGGATTCTACTATATTAGGAACTGCATTGAAGCGTTTCTCCAACTGTTGGTGTTGCAGAGAAAAATGCCACAAGAAACTTTACTAAGCTCTATTTTTGCATCTCCTCATAAGAGAGGATTGAATTTGAAAAGTTCGGCTTCAGTTTGCAACAACAATGAGGCCTCATACACCATGATGGCGGAGGAGAGCATCAACGATCATGAATTGGCTCAGAGGAAAGCAGAGGAAGCAGGTATCAGCTTTTAACTTTTATTACTCTGGTTATGCAATTGCACATTGGTACTGTTCTCTTGTTACACTCGCTGTGAGGTTCTAATCGTCACCAAAAATGTTTCATCACAAAATTAATGTGAGTATCTTCGAGAGCTTAAGAAAATGTTGTTTTTAAGGTTGTTGTTGTTCTCCAAGATTTAACCAAAACTGGGAAGTTGGAACTCTGATTTAAAGCTGGTTGAAACTAGAAACAGTGTAGTGATTGATGGATAGCTGAAACTACTTATTATTTAAAAAACACTATTCTTTTTTTTTTTTTGAGGGATGATTTCCCTAAACATAAATAAAACATAATTTCCTGTTAAAATTGAACAATGAAACATGCTTGTTGCTTGAGTTAAGGCACATTTCTTGGAAAAGTTTCACTGTTTGAACTTAAATAATTATCTCTACTCTTTCCTTTTCTTTTACTATGATTCATATGCATGCATTTAAAAAATGTACCCTAAAATAAATAAAAAAAGAACAGAGTTTTGTTGTCTCAGAAGAATGTTTCTTTACAGTCATAGAAAAAGTTTTGCCTTTTTTCCACCCCATTTTCCTTGGGTTTTCTTAACGTGTATGATTTGTTTCTTACATTTTCTTTTCCATTCTGTCCACTAAAATTATCAGTTGCACCTTGTTGATCTGTTTAAGAAAAGGGAAAAAAAGGTATTGTAAGAAACAAAAAAAGTAATAACTAGAATTAGATTAGAGAAATTAAACAAAGTGAGGCTGGAAAAGAAAAAAGAAAGGGACAGAGGACACACGAAAAGATGGTGGAGCACAAAATTATCAATCGCATTATGAATGTGTTGCTATGAAATGGCATCACTCCCCCAACTCACTAGCATTTGCTGGTGGCGTGGGCCTTTAACATTGTCATTCATTTTTTTCTGATTTCAACCATGTCCTTCTGAAGATATCTCAACTAGTATAGTGCTGTGATTTGAGGAACACAATACTACTTATTAAGATTTAAGAAAAATAAATTTTATGTTATTAATGGTCTTAAGCTAAAGTTGTTACTTACTTTACTGTGTATTATTCTTCGACTTAAACCAGTAATAAAGCCTCATTTGAAACAGGAAACACCATGATTTTGGTGCCATTTAATGTAACAATGCTGTAATAATCATGGCTGCTTTATTAACTTTAACTCCAGTGCTTGTGATTGAAGTAAACATAACAGTCAAAAGCATAACAGTAAAATCCATTTAGAGAGTATGAAACAGCACGTGGTTTTCTTAATCAGAAGAATAGACACGTTAAGTGAATAATAATACTAACAATAACCTTTTCTCTTTGTTCATACCTTTTCTTCCTCTTTTCTTAACCAAATCAATAAGTTGAAGTGATAATGTAACGGATAGAAGAAAAAGAGAAGAAGTAAGAAAAAAATCAATCACGTTAAGAAACACAAAGGAAATGAAAATAAAATAAAGAGAAAATTTTTCGCTGAATATATATATATATATAGAAGCATTACTTCGAGTTAATAGAGTGTCTGCTCTTAGTTAATGAGAAATAAGCTATGTTAACATTTTTATTCTTGCTATGAATAACAAAATGTATTTTTAGAATTTAATAAAAAAAATATAAAATTAAAATTGTTATTATTTATTTACGATAGTTTATAAAAATGTATTCTTTCAGCAACAAATCATCATTACAAATAAATACAAATGTGAAATAAAATTCTATAAAACCAATTGAAGTATAAGTTAAACATCTAATTTTGGAAAGTTATGTTCATAAACAATTTTATAAATTAGCCTAGAAAGAAATTTATGTGATTTTCGTTTTCTTTTTTTATAAATGATCTAATTTTAGTTATAAAATTATAATTTGTCTGGATAAACTTTTGCCTAAATAAATAATTTTATGATAAATTTAAATAAATTAATTTTTAAATTGTGAAAAGAAAAATCATTTTATTTTTTTCGGGTAAACCATGACTGTAAAATAAAATAAAAAAGTAAATTATGCATGACATGAAATGAACTGTAAAACGTTGTCGTATAGAAATTTCCCTCCATTTCTTCATCTTGTTCAAATACTGGTTGTGACATGGTGGGTGGGAACAGCTTCAAGGAGATACGAAGCAGCAGAATGGCTTCGGCAAATGGACAATGGCGCATCTTCATCGCTCTCCAAAGAACCCTCCGAAGAGGAATTCTGCCTCGCACTCCGCAACGGTCTCATTCTCTGCAACGTCCTCAACAGAGTCAACCCCGGCGCCGTCGTCAAGGTTGTCGACAATGCGGTGGTCGACAACCTCGCCCTTCAGCCTTCCGAGGGACCCGCCCAGTCCGCAATTCAGTATTTCGAGAACATGCGCAACTTTCTGGAGGCCGTCAACGACATGAAGCTTTTGACTTTCGAAGCTTCTGATTTGGAAAAGGTGACCATGATATGATCCTCACCCCTTTCACGCTTAAAGATGCTACCTTTGCTCTACTTTTTTTATGGGGTTGGGTCACAAAATACCATTACTTTAATTTGCTTCAGCTATGCATATCTTGTAGTCTTGGGTACTTCGCTTATGATTAATCGTGAAGTATTATTATTAAGTCTGTTAAGTTATCAAAATCCAAATATAACTACTACATTAGTCTTTTTTGGGATGATTTCAATTCTATTTTTTATTTTTATTTTTTTGTAGGCATTAGGAATTGCTTATCATTACAATGTTTTATGACTTTTATTTCTATTTTAGTAATGCGCATTTGGATTTGTAGAGTTACAAATTGTTTATTTATCTGTTATATAAAAAGATGTGCATCTTTAAGGGTTGAATGTGTTTTTGTAGGGGGGTTCGTCGAGCAAAGTTGTGGACTGCATTCTCTGTTTGAAAGGGTATTATGAATGGAAGCTGTCGGGTGGAGTTGGTGTGTGGAGATATGGTGGAACTGTCAGGATTACTTCCTTCCCCAAATGGTCTCCTTCCAACATACTCGGCACTGAAAGTGTTGACGAGTCTGAGTCATCACAGTTCCTTCATCTGTCTGGAGAGGTATCCGTTGAAGAAACCAAAGCTGCTAATGCTTTGACTTCCCTTTTTGATCAGTTTGGACTCAAGCTTCTCCTGGCTTACCTCAAAGAAGCTGATGGGGTTGATGATCTACCGTTGAATGCAATGGTAGGTAAGATCCTTCCCTACGAGGTGTGATTTTTGTAATTTTTAAGACTGGAAATTTAGATCGTTGTTTGGGATATGTTGTGAGAAATTAAATTTATGCATGAAGATTCATTTGATTCGTGCGATCAGCAATCTTATTTGTGACTGGGCGAAATTTTGTGCAGGTAATAGATTCTTTGCTCAGGAAGGTTATCAGGGATTTTTCTGCATTGCTTGATTCTCAAGGCACTCAGGTACTTCTGAATTTAATGCATCTGTTTTGTCTTGCTGTGACTTTTGTAATGTAAGAACACCTTCTGTTGTTTGGAAGGTTACCTAAAATATAACAACTGTCTGCAGCTTGGACATTTCCTCAAGAAAATATTGAAAGGCGATGCTGGTTGCCTCTCTAAGAGAGAATTCGTGGACGCTATCACATTATATCTTAATCAAAGACGTAGTTCGGCATCAAATGAAATCTCTAAACTATGCACTTGCGGTGGAAAACGCGACAGTAATCACCACAATGTTAAATATTGCGCCGAGCATGCTGAAATAATCGATGCCCAGCAGAAAGAGCTCGAGGTATAAAAGTGGAAAATCTAATGTACTGCTTTAGACGATTTATTATGCGATCTTAGACTATCATCATTCTCTGTAATGATATTTTTTTTTCTGGTTTAGGGACTGAGGCACTCCTATGAAGAGATAAAATTGGAGCTCAAACAAATTCAATCAAAGTGGGACCAAGAATTGAACAGGCTTGGTAATGATCTGAAGACTTCTATTTTCATAAGAAATATCCTTTCATGTATTTAAAATCTTTTAATGTAATATTCTTTCATAATGCTGAGTTGAGTTCTACATGCTTCTTAGATAATCATATAAAGAGCCTTGAAGAGGCTTCCTCTTCGTATCACCAAGTTTTAGAGGAGAACCGTTTTCTTTACAATCAAGTACAAGACCTCAAAGGTACACAAGAATTCAATACACTTTTTCAAGGATCTAGTTACATGATTTATATACTTTAACAGATTTGCTGACTTACAGGAGCCATTAGGGTCTACTGTAGAGTGAGGCCCTTCTTGCCAGGACAACCAAATGGACAGTCTACTGTAGATTATATAGGAGAAAACGGAAACATAATGATTATGAATCCCCTTAAGCAAGGAAAAGATGCTAGAAGGGTATTTTCATTCAATAAGGTGTTTGCAACAAATGCCACCCAAGGTATTTTAATTTTTTGGCATATTATTAGAAAATATACAGGGCCAGCAAATACTTTGTTCTACATGATTATTCCTAAACGACTCTGTAGAATGTAGAGTAAAGATTTGAAAAATAATAATGGACTTATTTTAGATAATGGAGACTTGGTTATATAACGAAGAGTGATAAAAGAAGAGTATTTCTATACTGGATCGTAATGTGATAATATAACCACGATATCATAATGTAATGCACTTGTTACAAATAAATAATCTTTTTTGAAATTTATATCTTCTCAAGGAGCTTTTATGATTATTTTCTTTGTAATGTGCAGAACAAATATACGCCGACACTCAACCATTGGTTAGGTCCGCCTTAGATGGATATAATGTATGCATCTTTGCATATGGACAGACTGGGTCTGGAAAAACCTACACAATGGTAACATAACATTATACATACAAATTAAGCAATCTATCACAATTTTATGCATTCACTCAAATTGGAGTGCTGTCCTCATCCTAAATTCTTTGTTTTTATTGGATGCCTCATAAGAAATAACTGGATTATTATGGTTTTGTACTGATATTGGTGACTTTCTTTTGCATGTATAGTTGTAAGTAGTAGTAAAACAGATTTTCGTCCACTGTTTGTGGTGCATATCATGAATACTTAAAATCAAGAGTATATCATATGTTTTGTCATGGTACACAATTCTATCAGTTAATATCTTTGTTTCGAGATGTTTCTTCTCACAAAGGAGAAAATTAAAATTTTTAAAACGACTTGCATGTTACTGCAATGTTATACAATCATTTTAATATTGTCTTATCGTCTTTCTCATACATGTGTGTTTTACTGCTTGGATAGAGTGGTCCTGATCTGATGACTGAAGAGACATGGGGTGTAAACTACAGGGCTTTGCGTGACTTATTTCGTATTTCAAAGGAAAGAGCAGATGCCATAAAATATGAAGTCGGCGTCCAGATGATTGAAATATACAATGAGCAAGTGAGAGATTTATTAGTCAGCGACGGCTCTAACAGAAGATATCCTTCAAGCCATACTTGCTGTATTTATATTAAATTGTAAAAATTTTTACAAACTCCCAAAAAGGAAAAAAGAACTGTATTTTTTTTTTCATTGTTTTTAGCAATATGATTTGTTTTGTCTTGTTCATTTCCTTGACAACACATACATTGGATATACGAAACAACTCTCAATTGAATGGGCTTAATGTGCCCGACGCATCTTTAGTTCCGGTTAATTGCACACAAGATGTTCTTGATTTAATGAAAGTTGGTCAGAGGAATCGTGCTGTTGGTGCTACAGCTCTAAATGAGCGAAGCAGCCGTTCTCATAGGTAATAGTTCTTCATGAAAATAGATGGCTACTCTAACCATAAAATTTATTTCACTTAAACATATTTCTTTTCTATCCAATTGCAGTGTGTTGACAGTTCATGTCAGAGGGAGGGACTTAGCGTCTAACTCTATTCTTAAGGGTTGTCTCCATCTTGTGGATTTGGCTGGAAGTGAGAGAGTGGACAAATCCGAGGCTGTTGGCGAGAGACTAAAGGAGGCTCAGCATATAAATAAATCTCTTTCTGCACTTGGGGATGTTATCTATGCTTTGGCACAGAAGAGTCAACATATTCCTTATAGAAATAGCAAGCTCACACAAGTTCTACAAGATTCATTAGGTAACAAGCAGACTTCAATAGAGAAGAGACTTACCTTTTGTCTTTGTACAAATTCCACATTATAATTAGTTAGAACAACATTAAGAGTTGTTTTTTTTTTTTTTTTTTTGACCTTTAACCACCATATTTTTCTAGTACAGTTTTTTTTTTTCACTCTGTTGCTTTAGTTACTTGTCGTGGAGTTGGAAAAGGGGTTGAGATGGGTTGATTAATGATTTCCAGTTTAAAATATTGATATTATTATATTAATGTATTTGATAATGCCATAGTGGTTTTCTTTTTTGAATTTCCGTATATAACAACTTAACTTATGCTTCGATTTTTTTTTTGTCCATATCCATAGGTGGTCATGCAAAAACTTTGATGTTTGTTCATATAAATCCTGAGCTTAATGCTCTTGGAGAGACAATTAGCACACTTAAGTTTGCAGAGAGGGTTGCGACCATTGAACTTGGGGCTGCTCAATCCAATAAAGAAACTGGAGAAATTCGGGAGCTAAAGGAAGAGGTTTGGTTTTCTGTCATAACTTGAGCGGTTTTCAGTTTTACTTGGCCAATGTTTTAATAGTTTGAACATTTTATAGATATCAAATATCAAATCAGCTTTGGAGAGGAAGGAAACTGAACTCCAGCAATGGAAAGCTGGGAATGCACGAAATCCTACAGAATCTCAGAAAGCCTCAAGAGCTGTTTCACCTTTCCGTTTGCCCAAAAATGGTACCAGTGACAGCATGAAGCCTGAAAACCATCAAAGACACATGGACGATAGAAGTGCTGAGGTTATTCCATGCTGACATAAACTTTAATGATATATTACGAAATTGTATCACACTAAAGTGTAATTTGTGGTCTCTAAATTTGAAATGATAATTTCAGGCTAAAACTTGTTCTTCGGGTAAGCAAAGGAGGTCAAGATTTCCCTCAACACATACAGAAAAGGAGTCAATGCCAAAAATGTCTATTCTGGCTGAAGAAAAAATATTGAGCTCAGAGAAATGTAGATCACCATCACCTCCAGTCAGGAGGAGATCAATATCCTCTGATAGAGGGTCAGTCATTAAAAGCAAGGCTCGAAGTGACACAGCAGAAAATCAACCAATGTTAAAGCATCTACTTCCAGCTAGAATACTAGTAAATAAATCTCTTGTCACAATGCCAATGCCCTCGTCTATAGACAATAACTCAAGGGTGAATCTGCATTCACGGGAGTCAGCGAAGCAAGATCGCACTAATGACACTCTCTTCAACCTCCAGAAGATAAACTCCGGGAAAGTTAATCAAGAGCATGAAGAGGAACAACTCAAGCAAGCTGCTCTTGGTGTGGTAAGACAAGGTGGAACTAGGAAAAACAAGGCTGACAGTAAGGCCAAGGTTAAGCCTCATCAACAGTTTCCCTTTAGGCTTCAAAAGCCTGATATGATACCTATTTCTGACATGGAAATTGGCCGTGATATGACCGTGGAAGCACCTCGAAAGAGCAATTATTGTGAGCCAGAAAATGATATAAGCCTAATGGAGTCTGCAGTCCATGGTGTTAATCTTAAAAAGATTCATCATAACATTTCTAGGAATTTTCAGAACATTGGATCAAGGTATGGATCATTAAAAACCTATACTTGTTTTCTTATTTCTTCGTATTGAAAATGACATTATCATAGCATCATAGCCTGATTTAGATGAGCCATTTTGTCACTGCAGAGGAATAGTCCAAGCAGCTGAACCATTATTGTCCAGCAAAGTTGAAAATAAAATACTACAACACGGTTCAGGACGCAATCTTAAGGAAGGCACCAACACTACAGTGCCTGAATATAGAAGGAGCCGATCTACGCCACGTGGAAAGTTTTTTGTTTTATCTTGAGGATTTCTGATTAAAATTTGATAATTTTTTTATATATTATTTTTGTACAGTGACAACTATTGATGTGCATGTTGGAGTGCTGGTTCACATAATTTTGTTGACTGAGGTCTTGAGGTCAGTTTGTGCGACCTTCCTCTGTTTTCATGTTATGTATCTCTTTTGTAATTTAATTTTTTGTATGTAAACATACTTCTGAAATCTTAAGGTGCCATGCAGCTGCATGGATAAGGTATCTTTACTATATTTTATGCATTCAGCTCCCCATTACAAATTCAACAAAAGTAATGGAGGAACTAAAGAAAATTATTGAAAACCTTGTACAAGTATTACAATTGTACCTGGTTGTATATGTTTTCTATTGTAATTTATTATTTAGTCTTTCGTTGCACATTATCAGTCAAATTATATTCCCTTGGAATTAATGAATTAAGATCTCTATAGAACGATACATGTGTACTTAATGGTGATAAAAATGGAGAATCAATAAAGTAACATTTTGTATAATGTTTTAAAATGAGAGACTAAATAACAAATAGGTATTTTGATGAGCCTTTACTAAAACAGAGGAAATGTTCACAAGACGATTTCCAAAATTGATAATAAGTTGTTTCTTATTTTTATTATAAATTTAAGTCCATTCTCATCCGAATATTTTATATATATATATATATATATATATATATATATATATATATATATATATATATATAATATTAAAATATTTTAGCTCAACTACAAAATAATGGAAGGATTTTCTCAAAGCACCCTATATTTAAATTAGTCCCTGAGAGCATCTTGACCAGCGTCTTCCTTTGCTGGGTTTTTCCAAACGTGACATTTACTAAAATTAATAAGGTTGAAAATATTGCAGAAAGCGACTCTAGTAGGGTTAAAGTTAGAAGTGCAAATTGTTTCTATCTTTCAATTTGTGAGAAGTTCGTCTATTAATAGAAAAAAGCAATAAAAAGGAGATTCTGTTCTTGACACCTCATGACAACCTTAGCCTAGATTTTGTTCCTCAAATCATGTCTTAATTTCACGTATTTCAGATCGTTACAACTATTGCACACAATTTCCTAAACATTGCATTCATTTAGGGTTCAACCCCTGATTAAGAATTCAACAAAAAAGAAAACCCCTCTGATTAACAAGCCCTTGAAGCTGTTCGGGTTTTGAATATACAAGGGGTGAAATTAAGATGATGTATTGTTGTTGCCTCTATGATGGGTTTACCAATCATAATTCTCTCTAACCATTGCAAACCTAAGAGGCTCAGTTATCGGTCCTGCAACACAATTAGAAAATCACATCAATTTGCAGGCTCAATCCAGAATTGTGCAAATTATACGGTCAATGGCTAATTCTCTTGTAGAATCTGTGATGTTAACCGTGCAAGATCCATCATCCAGGAAGAAAACATGCAAGGATGATAAAATCACAGAAGCAGATGCCCCTCAGAATTCTGTCACCTTTGTTTATCAGACCAAAGTAGCAGAATCATTGCGAAGTGTGACAGTTTCATGGTGCAAGGACCCCACAGACCATTTCCTTTCCGTGAGCGTGGATAACACATTGGAAGAGAACAAGTTCTCCTGCAAGATTGATTTGGAATCAGGGCAGTCTTGGGGGAAAAAGGGCCTCAGGTCCTTTGAAATAGCAGGTGCAAGAGTGGACATTTACTGGGATCTTCGACATGCAAAATTCTCTACAAGTCCACAGCCTAACTCAGGTTATTACATTGCCTTGGTTTACAAGAAAGAGGTGCTTTTGTTGTTGGGGGATTTAGAGAACGATGCTTTTGTAAGAACCAAATCAAAACCATCCCCAGAAGAGGCTACCTTGGTATGCAAGAGAGACAATGTGTACGGGAAGAAGATGTTTTGTACCAGAGCCATTCTGGAAGATGGTAAGACAGAACATGATGTTGTGATTGAGACTTCCCTTTCTGGTCCTGATGATCCAGAAATGTGGATTAGCATAGATGGTATGTTGACCAGCAGAATAATGAACTTGCATTGGAGATTCAGAGGGAATGAAATAGTGATGGTGAACAATTTGCCAGTGCAAATCTTTTGGGATGTGCATGATTGGCTTTTCACAAATGACCTTGGTCCAGGCCCTGCCTTCTTTGTTTTCAAGCCAGGCTTTTTGGAAACTGCTACCGATACTAAGAGCAGATAATGCCCAGAAAGAACTGGAGATAGCAGCACACGTGAACTACTAGAGGACAATTCAGCCACCACAGGATTTTGCCACTTTCTATATGCTTGGAGAACTGCTTGAGATTGATTCATTGTGTTTTCCAAAAAGCATTTGCTTTCCTTTCTTGTAGCAAAGTGAAAGTGCTGCTTTAATAGACTTTCTTTATTAGCATTTGACATGGACTTGTTGACAACATTACCTCTTTCCCCTTTCTTGTTTTTCTTCCTTAGAGCTACTTGATATATATGACTTGAAAAAGTAGTAACTAAACAACTAGCTTCAATTTTTTGGGTATGGCTTCTAATAAGTTAAATTATAAAATGGATCTTCCTAACAAGTTTAGATTCCCAAACTCAACTTACAATTTATACCAAAGCATAACAAAGCTAACTATTAAAGGATGCAGATGCACGTCTTTACAAGGAAGCTTTTTTAGATATGTGTTTCAATAAAACCAGATTTAGTTTTGGAAACAAGACTCATTTGAACTAATTAACGCCATTGATGATAATTTGCTCCTTTAAAAACATTAGGAACTATTGCTAAAGATGGATTTTCTTACGCATGAAGATAATATTGGAGAAGTAGGAACTTGAGATGGGTCATTCATGGCTGAATGCAGAAAGCATAGCTTTGTCTAACGTGAATGTTTTGTGAGAATGAAAATTCTTTTGAAAGTACATAGAAAAGAGAAAACCTATTAACCAATCCCTTATACTTCACAACCTTTTTTCTACCACTTCTATTCTACTTTAGAATAATATTTCCGAAATCTAAGAAATTCATTCCAGAAGTCATATTTAATGGGAGGTTGAGAAAAATTTGTAAGATGGTGGAACAGAAATGAGAAATAAATATATACTATTTGTTATTATTAAAATTTGTCTCGGGATAATATCTAGACTGATTAGACATAGATAAAAATAATATCTAAATATTTAAATTAACTATATATGTAGAAAAAAATTAGTATTCTTTTAATATTTAATTCTTAATAATATATGTTCTTTTTTTACTTTTTTATTTTATATAAAATTATAATAAATATATGGACGAATATGTGGAAATGAAAATAAAATACAAATTTAATACTTGTCCAAAACAAAAACAAGTATAGGTTTTTATATCGAAAATAGAGAAAAAAAAAAACGCCTTTTTCTTCTTACACTCCCATTTCACCCAATTGAGGCCAATTGAGGGGTGCAGGGAGCAAAAGTTTAAAAGTATTGCGTGTGACAATAGCGTGGACCTTGGTGCTAATCCGGGCCGACCCAAATACGAGCCCGACTGACCGGGAAACTAAATTTCGAAGGAAAAAAAAGTTATATTTTTGTTATGAATTATATAATTTAAAATAAAAATTTTTGTATTTTTAAATCGTGCCATCCGTACATGCTTGCATTATGAATTATACTATCTGAAATATAATAATTTTTTAGTATTTTAAATTTTGTAATTTAGAATTCAAATAATTTTGATATTTTAAATTACATAATACGAAATATAATTTTTTTATATATTGGATTATGAAATAGAAATAATTATATTATAAATTGTATAATTTGAAATACGAGAATATGAAGAAAGATGTGAATTAGAAGATAAAGAAAATAAAAAAGATAAAATAGTATTTTTATTTTTTTTCTATGGGAGTCCGAGAAGAAAGTATGAAGGTGCAGGAAGGAAAAAAAGAACTGGAGAAAATAGGCAGTGATGAAAAGTGAAAATGAACCGAAAAATAAACCCTTGAACTTGGTCGGTTAGCACAAGCTTCGGCTGAAAGAACATGGCAGGTCTCGTGGGAAAATCGGTGTTCAAAATCTCGTGCCAGCTTCCTTCTCGCATTTCTTCAATTTCCCGGTAACTTCTTTCTCTCGTTTTCAGCTCCTAAGTCAAAATGTTGCTACCCCTATTTGGCACTGAAACAAAATAACAAAAAAGTTTAACCCTTTTGAGACTAAATGAGTAATGGAGTTCCAATTTAGCTGCCCAATTGGTGGCACTGTATTGGATTGAAGTGTCTCCTCACCACTCACTTAGAAGTTAGAAGCTTTTCAACAGGGACTATAGGGTCGATTCCGAAATATTTTTGGCCATTGTTCTAATCTTTTTGTTTTGGTATTAAAAAAAAATAGGACCATTTTGAAGTCACGGATTGCGTGCCTGAAGTGCAGAGATTTCAGTTCTTCTGTTTCTGTTAGGTACATTGCTTGTACATTCTACAGGGTGAAACTACCTGAAACTGCTCTGCCACTGAAAAGCCGGGGATATTGTAGTATTCCAAATGTTAATGTGCTCAAGATAAATGATGGAAAAGATGTGCATGCAACAACTGCCCATTGTGAAATTTCTCAAGATCAGAATGAAATTTTCCCTGACTTATTCTTTGATGACAGTGAACAAGGTAAAATTCTATTTTATATGATATGGTTTTAGTTCATTGTTCAGCAGTTAGTTAGGCTTCATTGTGAAGGATGCATGGGAATTACACCCCTACCTATAGCTAAACACAAAAGATTTGTAATTTAAAGCCTTTGAATTAAATTTTATGCTTGGCATGGGATTGGTGACGTAGTTTTAGGTGTGGTGATACAATATTATATTGTGGTACTGAATAATCTCAGCTTGTCATGAAAACAATGAAGGAGGTTGTTCACGCTTCTGAGGCTACACTGTGATTTCGTAATTGATAAATTGAATAAATTAAGCTGCTTACAAAAAATAATGATTATTAAGAAATTTATTTGAAAGAAGGAGAAGCAGTGTTGGTCTCATGGTTAACTAATGCTAATTTTCTCCAGGGTCTAATAAGATCTCTTTATGCCATTAACATTGCGGGTGGTTTATAGGTTCGAACTTCTAGATTCACAATTTGTTTGCTTTTAGTTACTATAAAAATTGCATTTGATATCTTGCTTTAACCTGTTTTAACTCTCGACTTGTGGCATCTTTATCTCAATTTGTTATGATGGAGGATTCTGAGCGTTGTAATTTGTGGATTGTAGGTTCTTTCAATCAAATTGAAGAGGTTGCAGAGTTGACAATCAATCAAGGAGGTGACCCCGGTGACCAGGATTTGATACAAATTGACAAATTTATTAGTGATGTTGAGGAATCTGCTGTTAAATTACTTGCAGCTAGGTTTGTTGTTTCCCCTTTGATTTTCTTGAAAATTTAATTTATTCCATGCTTGACTAGCTATAAACTATTTAGTCAATCAAATTGAGGAGTTTCTGAACCAAATATGGGCGAGCATAATGCTTGTTCATTTTTAAGTGCAAGAAAAATCAAATTTTGTCATGCTAGTATGACTTAGCAGTTAATTGTTGTTGTTTTCCCCTATTGAAAGTATTGCTTGCAATTGTGTGTTGAGTACACACATATGAATATTCTTATTTATAATTAAGAAGAGATACAATACTAAAGAACAAAATCAGTATTTAATAATGAGAAATACTTGCTAAGATATTTCCCTATTTAATTTAATTAATTCATATCTTTAAGACTCCCCTCAAGTTGGAGCAAATGTATCATACGAGTCAAGTTTGTTATAAATTTTATCAACATAGTGTATATGTGAGGCAGTTGGTTGCTCGAGTTGACAAAGCTTCATGCATCAATTTGGTGCAGGTGTGTGAAGATGACACGCCAAGGAGCTAGTGGCACATGGTGGTAGTTGGTTATGAGTCAGGAAAAAGAAGTATAGTGGTTGTTAGAGAAGGGCAGCTCCAGTCGTGGGGTTGTGTTAAAAGTCGGAGGATGTAGGCTGCCAGAAGAGCAAATATGCTCGGAGGCCGTAGAGATTGTTGGAGAGCAAAAACGCCCAGAGTGTGCAGTGTCTTCCAGAGAGAAAAGTTGCTTGAAAGACAGCTATTACTGAGGACCAAAAGTGCTCGGATTGCACAATGGTTGCTCAAGAGCAAAAAAATGCTTGGAGATGAAAAATGTTGCATTTGGTATTGTTTACTTGAGAAAGTTTGGCTGACAAAGTAAAGGCTGATCCATCTAGTGAAAGTGTCATGGCCTAATCATGAATTAGTGACAAAGTAGGTCACGGAGGATGGTACCACTTTGATATCATATTGAAAGGATTGCTTGTAATTGTATGTTGTGTACATGAGTATTTTTATTTATAATGAAGAAGAGATACAATAATAAAGAATAAAATCAATAATTAATAATGAGAAATATTTTTTAAGATATTTACCTATTTGATGTAATCAAATAATATCATATTTTCCTATAATTTTAACATTTGTGTTGACAAAACTTTCTTTTAACTTTTACTCAGTGTGACCCTTTGGAAATATTTTAGCATAGTGTCATTAACAACGATTTCCTGGAGTTGTATTTGCCTACAAGTTGTTAACAAAGAAGAAATTTCGTAATAATTAGCTAACTAATATATTTTCTCCTTTGGAAAGTGGGGCGTGCAAATTTAAAATGCAGTATTTTCTTTTAAGCATTCTTGTCTCTCTGTTCCGTAGGGCACTAACAGCACTTGAATTGAGAAAGAAATTGCTTGGAAAGAGATTCTCTCCTAATGCGGTGGATGCAGTGATAAACAAGTTCCAGAGAAGGTACATAGTTTTCAACATAAAAACTGTGGAGCTTTTGTTTCTTAGCCAATTTTAAACTCTTCTTACTTGAAGCTTTACTTGCTTTCAGACAACCACTTTCTAAATTTGGTTTCAATCAAGTTTTTGTCCAGTTACAACAAAGAGATTAATATATTTTATGTGATTTCTGTTTGAAAAAATAGATGTATGCAATTTTGGATCTAAATTGCTATCACAAAGCTGATTTTGAATGCAGCTTTAGCCAACTATTAATTCAGTCATGGGGTCTCCATGAGGGAAATGATTAGATTACTGGATGCAGAGGAAGGATGTGTTTTTAGAATTTGAGTGCCCCGTCTTATATAATTGGAAGCATGGTCGTTTACCTTTTTAAGTATGAAACTTAGACTAACTTATTTTGTATTGAAAACAACTTATAATCAAAAGGAAATGATCTAAGATTGCTGATATTATAGATTGAAAAGGAAAATTATCAGGCTTTTACTAGACATTATAATTTTACCTGGTCACTTGTGGTAAAGAGCGATTACTTCTTGGCAATCCACCCACTCAAATTTTTCCTCACTCTTAGATTCTTAGAATAAAGAAGAGTGACGATAAACATTAAGATGTGGTTTTGTTATGAAGGTTTTTAGTTGCACATAAATCATGTGGTTTGTTTGAAAGGGTGTAAAGCTTCAAATAAATATGCATTTGAAAATGGAAGATAAACAACAGATACAGATCCACAGTTTTTAAATGAAGTTACCAAGTAAAGTTTTATTTTTCCATTTAATTCTTCTTGCTCTTGGAAGGATACAAACTCTGATTTCTTTTAAAAATAGAATATATTCTATAATGAGTCTTATATCATTAGTTTATATATGCAGATAAAGTAATTCTATTCTATTCAGAATAACATGTGGGGTACATTTATCTCAATTTTTTTAAAAAGCTTGCATATACCCATTTTTGGCATATTAATACAATATTGTCCAGTAATTTTCAAAATATGCTTTTTAAGTAATTTATAAACTGAGTTTGCTGACATTTTTATACTTTTGTTTATTTCGGATGCTTAGTTTAATTAACCTTTTCTTTGTCAGAGGGTTGATCAATGATAGGTTGTATGCTGAAACATTTTCTCAGTCAAGATGGTCTTCATCAAGTTGGGGACCAAGGCGGATCAAACAAGTAAGTTACTCTATTTTTCATTTTTGTTTCTTACTACTTTTTGCTTTCTTCCACATCCTGTCCAGTTATGCATTTTTTCTATTCTTGATCAATACTTCCACATGTTTTGTTATTATTTCTGTTGCAGTGCGTAAGAGGGAATAATTGTGTTAGTGGTATGCTTACACCCTTCATGCTAAAATTTATCATCATCTTATCTCTAGAATATATTATTAGGAGGGAAAGATGTAGTGCATTGTGACAGCATCGTGCTAATTCAGCAAAGCTGTGTGCACTTACCTTTTTTTTTTTGCTTATGTATGTAATTGTCCTGTATCTGAAAATTTAGCTTGTGTATGTAATCTGTATTTTGATTTTCCCTACAAGTTTTGTAGTTTAATTATGTCTTTATCCTTCTTCACTTGTGTCATGGTTTAGTTTATTTTTCATAACAAATTGTTCAACAAATTCCTGACCCAAAGCTTTTCTCTTGTAATTTATCTGATCGAATAACTTCTTCTATTACTTAGCTACTTGTTGAGGGCTCCATTTATTTCATTTTAAATTATCTGGTATTTTTCTTTTTCATAATATAAAAAAATTGCCTTGATTGAATTCACCTAACCCCTTCCCCCTCCTCCAAAGCGGTTGAAAACAATTGGTTGAAGGCTTCAATTTTCTCTTCTCATAATTTCCCTTTAGTTTAGATGCTCCAAACACACTTGGGATGCACCAAAGCAGTGCTTGCTTAGAGGTTCTTCACTTGTGGGCCAAGGCAAGGCCAAAGCACCCAAACCTTTCATCACGCAACCCTTCAACACTCACTAGCCATATACCTGCTCTGCCATTATTATCCAAGGGAAATGCTTTTGTGTGATGGACTGCAATTGTTGTGGCAGGCACTGTTCAAGAAGGGAGTTAGTCAAGCTGATGCTGAGAAGGCAGTGGAAGTGGTCTTCAAGGACAATGATTGCACTGAAGATCACAAGTCAGTCACTGGCTTGTCAAAACATTCCTTGGATCATCTTTACACTCAAGTCTCAAAGCAGTGGTTCAGAGGTCAGAATGTATCCAAAGAGACAAGAAAATCAAGAATTGTTCGGTGGCTTCAGTACCGTGGTTTTGACTGGAATGTCATTAACTTCATACTCAAGAAATTAGACAGGCAACACCAGAATTCTCCATAGTGCACAACTGCAACATCCAACATAGCAATCAGGAAATTCATTGGTGGGCTCCATACATGTTTCTTGAAGTGTATACTGTGCAATATGGTGGTAGGGTTGAAGCCTCCTTTGGCTCTTAATGCTGTGGCAACAAAACTTGTAGTTCTTGGCTTCAATTTGCTCAAGGCATGTGGCATCTGAGCACAAAGCCACACTTGTCTGGGTACATTGAAGCTACTTTTTTTCATGCTGGAGGCACCACTAAGAAGGTGGTACTTGTAGTCCACTGTGTCAATTCTTGTAGATATGGTGCTGATTTGATATGATCCAGAAAAATGGATGATGCGTGCTTCTTTCAAATGTGTGCTTACGCTAGAAAGATTATCAACATGTCTATCTAATTACACTCATCAATCAACTTGTATTGTGGATTATCTCATATATAATGGCATGTGTTGAATGATTTCATAAAGGGCTAGTTGGATGCAAAAGTGCTGTTCCCATTATTCTTCACTAGCAGCACTGAAACTAATTTTATATGATTCTGTTTGGATTATTACCTTGTTTAAAAGAATAATCTTACTTTTTTTTTCATATAATGAGAAAGGTTATGAATAAGCAATTATTCCCTCTTTAAGTAGGGTCTCTCAAGGATGCATAAAATTATCCTTAAACCATAAAATTTGTGACAATTATTGTGGATAGTCTGGAACATAATTACAGGGAATTGCATAGAAAAAAGTCAACTTTAAGCTTTGTTGAAATAAATTCTTAATTTATATGTGCCAAAAAAAAACTTTTGTTTTGACTTAACGAACATGTGTGACTCAATCTTTAGTAGTTCAATGCAACACTTGATAACGGTTGTAAATTGTTGTAAACCCTAAATCCCAAATATTCGAATTCAGTCTTTTATAAATAACTAAAAGAAAGCAAAACTATAATACGAGGAACTAAATAGCTTAAAGGGAAAAAAACGGGGAAAGCTTTTCTGAATACCGAAAATCATGAAACATTTATTTTCTTTAAACCATTACTTATTATTAGGTTACATTTTATGAAGTTTTACTAATCATGAATATAGCTCTAAACATAAGACTTTATGCATTCATTCGTTTTATAAAATAATAATTATATTCAAAAAAGTAAAATAAAATTTATTTTTGTAAAATATGTATTATAATTTATTTATATATTAAATTATTATATTTAAAATTAAAACTAATTTTATTAATCTGATTTAAATTTTAAAAATATCATTTTTTATTTTTTAAAATAGACCAAAACGATCCCAGTTGGTATAAGACAAGACTTATTAACTAAATAAAACCATTATTGACTTGATACCATTTTTTTTAGGTAACTCGTTTCATACCATAGTAAATTTAAGTTACTTATGGAGAATAGCTTAAATAGAAGCAATGGTTGAAAGAGGAGGGATTCAACAAAACAGGGCAATTTTATACAAAAGTTTATATCATAGGAGGGTTTTTTAAAACATATTGCTAGAATGGAACTCTTTTTTGACCTATATAAAGGTGAACTTGGCAATCAAGCTTGCAAGTCCCATATCATGTAGGTAGTGAGATGCCAAATGATAGGGAAATTGGAGTCAAGTAAAACTCTATGTTTAGTCTCATATTGAAGAAAACTCCATTTGACTGCAATTATGAGAGCATAAAAGATTGATGAAAATAAATAATAATTGTTAACATTCTTGTACTTATTTTGTCTGTGAATATTTTAATGTACTTATTCTCCTATTCTTTTCACGTATTTCTTGTTTTATTTTATCACCTAATACCACAAACTCTTGCTCCTCAATTATTTTCTGTCCTAGTCTTCCTACACTACCTAGAAATGCCAAAAAGTGGTTCAAGGAAGAATCTCATAAAATATAACTGAAATAAGCTTTTTGGTCAGTTCAGAGAATTTTGTGAACCTTGCAAATTATAACAAAAGTTCCTTGTTCCTATTTGCAATCTGCATATGCTGCAGGACTACTGATCTATCTGTTATACATGTTATCTTTCACTTTTTCAGAGTAGTAATGCAATGGTCCTGCAGATACAGATACATGTGCTTGTGATTAAGATACACAGACTTTCATTCTTCTTATATGTGCTTCCCAAAGAGTTTTCAATTCTTGCAGAGTCTCTTTCAGACATCACATGGGACATGTTAGGTATTGAACGTGGGGACCATGTGGTCACTCTTTGAATGGAATGGCTGACTTGAACATGCGTGCGTGTGAATGAGAGGGAAAGAGAAATGCAGCCTAAGAATAGTATTTTCTCTGTAATATTTGAAAAAATTGTAATCATTCTAATTAATATTACTTCTTGATGTCCAATTAGCAAGAAATTATGTAATAGAATCCAACACATGTATCTATTTGTCATGGATTTGACCAATTTCTATATGATAAATAATATAATTTTTTAACTTACCAAAAACAGTTGATAATGTTTGACCATGCGTCATGTGAAGATTATTTGAGACAATACTGATTCCAAACCATGTAACTTTTCCTCATTGAGAGCAATATTTGAGAAGTTTCAGTACTTGTATCCCAGGAACATGTCATCAATTTGTTTCCATGTTAATTAGTTCAGTAACATCATAGACTAAAATAAGAACCTCAAAAGTTGAATTCTGGTAAGAACACAAATTTAAGTATCAGCAAGGCCCAAGGTGACCCTTTATATAGTAAAGACAAACCAACTAGCCTGAAACTTAATTCGTTGGGTGAAAAGCTCTATAATTTAGAATGCTTTTTATTTGTATCCAATACATGGTTTCTTGAAATATGCAGCAGATATCTTAGATTACATTTGAGCATCTCTAGTAATTGTGACCAGCTCTAACTGACATTCCATTTGACTTTGCACAAATAATATGAATCATATTCATACGTTCTTCATGAGTAGCATGCTTGAGTCCTCACAAAAATTAAAGGAACATTTAGAAGTTCCTTGTTAAACTACATTTTTAAGAGGTTATGGAGAAGCATGCAGTGTTGAAACTCCCTTCAGTGCATCAGGACCTCTGGTTGGGGCCTTCAACAAGTCGAATTTCCCTGAGCATTGCAACCGTGTCCTTCATTGTTGGACGGTCCTCAGGTCTGGTGCTGACACATAGAAATGACACAGCTAGAGTTTGTAGCATTTCATGCACAGTGGAATCACTTCTCCCTCTCAGTTTTGGGTCAAGAATGTCAGAAGGGTCTCCGTTGCTTGCTAAGTGGTTCCTAACCCACTGAACCAAGTTTGCACCACCCCCAGGAAGGGTTGGGTCCAGGGGGTGCCTTCCTGTGAGGACCTCAAGTAGGACCACACCAAAACTGTACACATCACTTTTCTCAGTGATCTTCTGCATAGATGCGTGTTCTGTACTCACACCAAAATACAAAAGTTAGTTCAGTTTCAAGGGGTTATGAAAGTACTAAAAAATAACTAACTTGGTAAGAAAAAAGTACCTGGAGCCATGTACCCATAGGAGCCAGCAAGGTAGGGTCTTTGAAGTGCCTTGGAATTAGTACAATCAACATTTTCACTTGCAATTCTAGCTTGGCCAAAGTCAGCAAGGTAAGGCTGATAGCCAGGACCTAACAACACGTTCATGGCTTTGACATCTCCATGCAATATTGAAGGCTCACAATCATGGTGCAAATATGCAAGTGCATGAGCCACTCCTACCATAACATCATATCTGGTCTCCCATTCTGCTTTTCCCTGTCCTGAACCGTGAAGTAATGAGCTCAGGCTTCCAGTAGGGAGGTACTCATAAAACAGCAGCTTCATGTTCTTGCTGGACCCCCAACCCAGAAGCTTGATGATGTTCTTGTGTCTGATTGAACTTAGTGTTTGGATTTCAGAAGTAAATGCTCCCGACTCTGCCGATGACCACATCTTTTTAACTGCTAGTGTTTGTCCGTTTGGAACTGTAACCTTGTACACAACTCCAGAGCTTCCAGTGCCAATCACATTGGATGAAGTCAAATTCCGGACAATATCATCAACAGAGAATTCAGACTTCTGATACAAAGTTAACACCCAATTGTTGTTTCCCATGAGTACTTTGTTAGAAACATGAGCACGGATCAAGATATGGACTGTGAGCAGTACTAGTACTGCACTGGTGCTTAAGAGAATGGACAATATAATCTTCATAAGCATCCTGGCATGACCCCTGGCTTCCTTTCTGTCAGCTGGAGTTGCAACACCAGCAATGTAGAGGCCATCATTTCCTGTGAGATCACTGAGAGGGAGGTTCCTGAAGAATGGGGTGTTAGGCAACTCTCCAGTGAAATCATTGAAGGAAACATTTAACGAAACAAGGTTGTGAAGGTCAGAGAGAGCATCCAACTTCCCTGAGAGCTTGTTGTGGGAGAGGTCAAGCACTCCAAGTTTTTTAAGACCAGAGAACTGGGGTGGAATTTCACCAGAAAACTGGTTATAGCTAAGATTGAGAAAGATTTCTAGTGAAGGAATTTGAGCAACTTCCTTGGGAATTTCTCCAGAGAAACTATTGCTTCCCAAGTCCAGAAGTTGTAACTTGGAGCAAGATAGGATCTCAGCAGGGATGCTTCCTCTGAGTTGATTCTTTCCCAAGTTGAGTTTGGCTAACTCGGTTAATGAACCAATGGAATGGCTCAGTTCACCAGTTAGCCTGTTGTCTGAGAGGTCTATTAACTGTAGGTTTTTGGGCAGATTGTTTGGAACTGAGCCAGTGAGACTATTTGAATGGAGGTCCAGAAACTCAAGATTTTGGCATCTGGATAGTGTAGGAGGAATTTCCCCTACAAGATGATTGCTGCTCACATCCAAAAAGTTCAAATTCTTCAAGTTGGTGATCTCAGATGGAACTGTACCTGACAGTCTATTGTGATTTAACCTCAACCTATAGAGGCTTGTGCAGTTACCTATCTCTGGTGGTATAAAGCCTGACAAGTCATTGGAAAGAAGCAGCAGTTTAGTGAGGTTCCTCAGCCCAAAAAGCTGTTTTGGTATTGGACCAGTTAAATTGTTGTAAGAAAGATCAAGTGCCTGAAGATCTTGGCACTGTGAAAGACCATCTGGAATTTTTCCTGAGAGCTTGTTCTGCCATGCAAAGAAGAGAGTCAAGCTTCTCAAGTTGCCGATAACAGGAGGAATCTCTCCAGAAATAGCATTATTATCAACTTCCAGTTGAGTCAGGGAAGTGCAATTTGTGATTTCAGGAGGTATAATGCCTGAAAGCTTATTAACACTCAGTTGAAGCCCTTGTAGATTTGATAGCTTACCAAAACTGGTTGGTATGCTACCTGTGAGAAGATTTTCTGACATGTCTATGACTTCCAGTTGAGTGCAGCTTCCAAGCTCTTCTGGGATTGTACCCACTATATTGTTTTGCCATAAGAGAAGATTCTGAAGCTTGCTGAGCTCTCCAATTTGACGTGGGATTGAACCAGAGATTGAGTTCTGATACAAGTACAGGTTCTGCAACTCACTGCACTTCCCTATCTCTTCTGGTATAGAGCCTGAAAGCAGAGTTGTGTAAATGGCTATGGTCTGAATTCTTTTCAGCATCCCTATAGAAGAAGGAAGATTCCCAGAAATGCTGGTTTCTGCAAGGCCTAACACCACCAAGTTGGTGCAGTTTCCAATTTCCCATGGCACCTCACCCTTGAGGTTTGTGTTCCCTCCTACTCTCAACACTTGGAGCTCAGTTAACGAGCTAATACTCTTTGGAATTTCGCCGCTTAGTTTGTTGTCATAGAGTGTCAAGTTCACCAGACTTGATAAATTTCCAATGCTGGATGGAATGTTGCCTTCAAGAAAGTTGGCATGCAGAGCTAAAGTCTGCAGTTTGCTCAGCCTGCAAATTTCTTCTGGGATTTCACCAAAGAGAGAATTGCCACTGAGATCAATGAAAGTGAGCTCTTTACAGTCTCCAATCTCCTTTGGAATCCTGCCTGTGATGTTGGCTGTTGAGAGGGCAAGAATCTTCAAGGAGGACCTGAGAGGTTGAAAACTTGAAGGTAATGAGCCTTGCAAGTTCACTGACTTCAGGTTTATCTCAACCACCTCTCCTTGTAAGTTGCAGCGCACCCCAAACCAATTGCATGGACTTGGGCTAGAAGGATTCCAAGATGCTAATGCATCTGCAGTACTGTTTAAACTGTTTTTCCATGCTAAAAGAGCTTGGCCTTGCTCATTAAGCAGGGAGTAACAACAAGGAAACAAAAGAGAGTTCAACAGAAGAAGCAAGGTGAGGGAGAAGATTTTGGGAGGAAGTGAGTGATTCCTTAAGCCTACAGACATTGCTTAGAGCAGAAAAGTGGTGATCTGTTTTGGGATTCTAGAGGGGGAAATCCTATGAATTGTTTATAGAGGAAGAGAAGAAGCTCTGAACACAAGAGCCAGCTTCCTCACTCTTTTATTTCTGTAATAGGTTCCTGTTCAATGACAAGGACGTGTCCATACCCATGATGATAGTTGTTGGTTTTTATTCACCCAAACTTTTCTTTTTATTCATTTGTTTTTGGAAACTAGGTGTATTCTTCAACAGAATCAAAGACTAATATATTGAAATAATGAAATTCATATAGTGATCTGACTTTTTTCAACATATGTTATTCTATACATATATCAAATTTTGATCACATACTTAAGAGATATATAAGTATTTTTCAATCATATCACATTACTCTTCCTTTAATATTGGTTCATCTTGATTAACCTGCCAAGCCAGTGAGTTGAAATGTTGTCAAATTTGCAATCTGAACGTAATCCAAATTGTTAGTTTCTGTTAGATAGTGTTTCACAAGTACTGAACTGTGAGACATGAAACTGGTGGAGGGGTGAAAATCATGTAAAGAAGACTTTTGCACTTTTGTTCCCCACGTGGACACATATATTATCTTGTTTCTTGCTTTTATTAGGCAATAGTAATTACTTTTCATCTTCATGTATTTATTTAGTTGCCGAGATTAGCAGCAAACAAGGCATGGCCAAGTAAGCACTAGAGCCAGTAAAATGACTTTGTAACACTTTTTTGAAATCAGCTATTAAGATAATTATCTTACCACGTAGATAATGATGGTTGATTAATCAAATAGAATAGACATTTTGATGGTTGAGTGAAATAGCTCTGTATTCTGTTAATCAAGAAGATAATTTGTTCCTTTAATTAGCTAGGCCCGTTTTGTGGTCCATTGCTTCTGTGTGGCTGCAGTTTTCGATGAGCCATTGATGCGGTGGTTGCTTCATACTACCCTTAGAAGTTCTAAACTTTAAGCAACTAACTTGCATGTTTGGATCAGATTATGAAGAATGCAAGGAAAGGGTTTCTTTCCATTGCCAAAATCAAAATTGGTGTTAAATTTACTCAAATCACTGAGATATTCGCAGTGATCAATTCTTTATTTGCTAAAGGGTCATAATTTGTTTCAAAAATAACATTAAGACCCATTTTGGCTTGTTTATACATAAATGGAGTGCATGAGGAATCTGATGGAGAAGTGAAAGTGCACATGGAAGCTATTAATACATTAAGAACGATATTATAATTAGTGCAGGATATGGCCATGAGTATAGGGACAAAGTTACAGTATTTTCAAACATTTGAATTGGAATTATCCACAAATCAAGAACAGATAACTACCAAAACAAAAAGAAAAAGTCAGTTTAATATATATATATATATATATATATATATATATATATATATATATATATATATATATATATATATATATATATATA
>Ga0099825_1000313_pt1 | contig 47548 bp, 19 predicted proteins | sample SiratroredBW_FD_76838 | JGI IMG/M metagenome (GOLD analysis project Ga0099825, IMG submission 76838) | Root nodule microbial communities of legume samples collected from California, USA - Siratro red BW | ecosystem: Host-associated > Plants > Roots > Nodule | place: USA: California | collected...
AAAAAATAAATTTTTTTTTTTTTTTTTTTTTTACAAGTAGGCTTATATCTTTCATCTTTGAGTATTCAGTATACGTCATGCTTTGAATAGATATCCGTTGAGTCTTTAAAGAGTCTTTAACTCTCATTTATTTCGCTTTGAAGTCTTCATAAATGCATGATGATTTATGAATATAGTTATAGTTAAAAGAAATTATACTTGTCATTTAAGATAGTTAAATGTCAAATAAAAAAATAAAACATTATTAGTGATTTGTTTCAAAATCAGACTGATCACCCATTAGAGAGTGAGTATATTATTAAAGAATTGAATTAACATTGCTTAATAAAGGAATTCATTAAACCCACTTAGTAGGGTATGCTATGACATTTAAATCTATTTAATGAGTGAATACTAATAATATTACCAAAGTATTTAAATTACTTTAATAAAAATAATGATATTAAAGAAATATAATTATTAATAAATAAGATGAATAAATACTATAAACAAAAACCTAATAAATGTCATAATATAGACAAAGATTAATTTAGAAAAGAGCAGGATAAAAATAAAAGAGAGGAAAATGGATGCTCTTGCTAAAAAAAATATAATCATTTTTCTTAACTAGAACATTTGACTTCACCAAAACAAGATAAAACTTTTCTATCTCCACTCAACCACGAGAAAAGCTTGATGTAAAAATCCTACCTGCAATAAAATGGCAAAGTAAAATTCTCAAACGAATTGACAGGCAGAAGACCTGATAAAAAAACAAAATCATTCATCTTCATCAAAAGTTATCCAATTTCATCTATATTTTTTTACCATATTTTCACTTCTCCACTCATAGTAATCATTCCTTTGACAACTTCACAGGATACAACACTGTTTGTAACCACGTGTTCAAATGCTCAAATTCTGGCCCTACCATTATTCAGTGGAGCCCACGCCTCGCTAACACCACTAACTTCATTGGTAAGCAGACACATTGTAACTGAAAAACCCCACTATGTAGTTTCAATTGGAATATGTATCAAATGACAGAATAATAAATAAATATTGAGTCACTATTATTGATTTCCATTGATTTCTTAACAAAGTTATTGATTTCCTTGCTAATTCATCATTGTGACAATTAAATCACCATTAGGTGATAATAAATTTTGAGTCATTGTTTACCTGATAAAGTCATTGATTTCTAGATAAAATCAAGAATCACATATTGAAATGTGGTTATTAGATAAAGTTTTACATATTGTGAAGTATTTCTAAAGTTTATCACACTTATGTTTATAAAATTTGAGAATATGTATGTTTTTGAATTTTGCATTAAGTAATCATTATTAACGTTTAATATTTGTTTAAGCATTTTTGTTCTTTCTAAAGGTAGACCAACACCATTTGATTGAATTTATTGAATTAATCTAGCAGGATATGCATAAAGAGATATAATTATTAATAAATAAGATGAATAAAGGCTACAAAAGAAACCTAAAACATGTTTTTTTTAACAATACAAAAATAAATTAATAGGAAGAATACTTGAAATATTCTAACCCTTATACAATTTGGTTTTAAGTATTGCATACAAATGCACACATAACTTCAAATACATATGTTATGACAATAACTGTGTCTAGCCCTTTTACACTTAACCTCTTAATCAAAACAAGGCTATCAAAGATAATAAGTTAGAGTGTTATATCTTTTTCTATGTCTACAAAAATAATGGTCTCCATTAAGTTGTGTCAAACATAATTAAGAATCAATAAGTAAGAGGAAGGTTGACTTGATTGTATCTCCTACCAGCAATCAGTGGTCATTCATCCTCTCCATATCAGCATACCTTTGCTCTATGCAATACGTTTAAACAAAACTTGCAAATGTCATGTTGTTCGTGCTTTTGTACACTCTGCCATACTTGGTTGCAATCCTATAACAACTACAAACCACAAAGAGAGAAATCTAGGTCGTTTTGCCTGATGCAATAGTTAACAACAAAGGTATACCATAGTTACATCTAACATAAGTTGTTTGTTCATTATGTCACAGACCTCTCAATTTGTCCATCCTTAACTCCAACACATAAATCTTTATAATAGTCATACTAACAACATATATAATAACAACAATCACCCTTCTCAACAATCATATAAAATATGTAATATAGGTGATTAGTTTGATACAATCTAAATGATTAAGGCACCAATCAGAGTATGCAAATGGGGTATTTGTGCTTTTCCTACCCACACTCAAGTTTTAATCTAGATGAGAGTAAACACCTCCTCTGCATCATACTTAATGCTCCTGAATAGCATATTATTTCTAAACTTCCATATGTTCCAAATGTAAGCCATCCTACAACTCCATACTAGATTAAATTTGTTGCTGAAGCCAAATAATTGGAAGTCTATAAAGTGTAAATTTGTTGAACATTGATGCATTGAAGCTACACCTATCCATTTATCTGTCATCTTCCAAACAAAACTAACCTCCTCACAAGTGAAGAATAAATAACAAATTGATTCTTCTCTAACTCTACAATAACACAAGTTTTATCAATTAAATGTAATCCTCTCCTAATAAGATTATCCCTTGTAGCTACCTTAATTAATAACACTTTTCAGGCATAGAATTGAGTTGTAAGTAGTGTTTTAATTTTCAAACTTTTTTAAATAGATCAATATTTCTCACATGTAACCTAATCTTATCCTATGTTGATCTCATAGTGTACATTGAACTTTCAGCTCCTTTTCATGTCCACTCATCGCCTAATCCCCTTCTCACCTTACTCCCATGCACCTTAAATAAAAGCTCTTCAACCATTGGTTTTTCCCATTCAAACCAAACTCCTACTGATTTTCTTACCATTCATTGACTTCTATTACCAATACCTCCTTTTGAGTTGAGTTGGCAAAGACACTCGGATATTTAATTTTTAGGCTATATTCTCACAACCATCTATCCTCCCAAAATAGTATTTTATTTCCATTTTCTACTATCCAAGTTAAGTTTTCACAAAACCATCCTCCTAATCACACTCCTAAGATCCTTCTACCACCTATATTCAGAACAACTATCTTTACTACTATCTAGGATTCTCTAAGATTTATATTTAGATTCTAGAATCTGGTCCCACAAACTATTGTCCTCTATGCCTAGTCTCCATTTCCATTTTCCTAGGAGTACTATATTGAAACATTTAATATCCTTGATTCCAAGACCACCTTGTTCTCTTTTATTATGGATAGTCTACCAATCATCGATGCCATCTTTTCGACCTTCTTGTCCCAACCCCACAAGAAATCCCTCTAAATATTAACTATCTTCTTTATAAGAGCATTTGACATTTTGAATAAAGATAGATATAACATGGGCATAGCGGATGTTACTGACTTTATAAGGATCATCCTACTTACCGTGGTTATATACTCACCCTTCCTTCTAGCCATTGTTGTCAACCTTTTCAATTTCACAGCCTCCACTCCCACAACTCCTAGCCTACTCTTATTAAAGTTAACTTTGAGTACAAATGCTAATTCAAAGCACTTTAATACACTCTTAAGGGTGAAGGCATTATGTGTGCTCGGCAAACATAGTATCATCCGCAAACTGTAGCACAGTAATGATTATCTCCTTCCTATCCACCGTTATGCTATTTAGAACTCCTTCACTCTATGCTTTTCTCATAGCCCTTGTTAATCCGTCAGCTGTAATAAGAAAGATAAAGGGTGTTAAGGGGTCCATTGCCTAAGTCCCTTCTCAGGATTTGATTCCTTAGTAGGACTTTCATTGGCTAGAATGGGAATAGAAGAGGATCACAAGTTGTCCTTAATCCATTTAGAACAAAAGTCTAGCCTCCCTATTATATATGTTAGATATTTCCAATCAATGGTATTATATGCTTTCTCAAAATCCACCTTAAACAATATATATTCTTTCTTTTGTCTATTCACCTCATCTATTACTTTGTTTAATATCACCACTCCGTCTAGCAACCATCGACCTTCTATGAAAGTTGAGTGTTTTATGTCTATGATTTTGTAAAGAACTCTTTTCAACCTTCTCGATATAATTTTTGTTACAATTTTATATTATAAATGCATCCAACTAGGAATATCGACCTATATTCGTCCAATTTATGTGGATTATCTACTTTCGGCATGAGGTTGATAAAAGAAGTATTAATATTGTTTGGCCAGGTTCCATACTTATGAAAGAACTTAACAACATCAAAATATCCTCCTTAAACAAGCCCCAACAATACTTGATGAAGTTAAATTATATCCACCTGGACCTGGGCTCTTGCCTCCCTCACAGTCCCACACAACCATCTTTACTTCTTGTGATATATTTCTAATTAATTTCATATTATCCTCTTTAGTGATTATGGGGAACTCTATCCTATTTAATCTAACCTTCGACTTCAAGACTGCTTAAACTTCTTAATAAACTCATTTTTAATCTCTTCTTTCACCATTTCAAATTTCTTACCCCATTCGTCATTTATAACCATATCTTTGATTTAATTCTTTGTTCTTCTCGACTTTATAATCATATGAAAATACTAAAAATTCATATACCGTACCTTCAGCCACTTCATTCTAGCTTTATGCAATGTTAAACTCTTTTGATTACGTGTGATCTGCTTTAGCCTAACAAACATATTTTCCTTTCTTCCCTACCCGAAGGGTCTAATCCGTTTTCCTCATCAATTCTATCCAATCCACTAATGCTTTTAATTATCTGTTGTTTAGTTCTATCCATATCTCCAAATACTTTCTTATTCCACACTTTCAAATCCCTTTTAAATTTGTCTTTTAAAATCCAAATGGCATTTCCTTCAAACACATAATACATGTTATAACAAACGTAAAGATTAAGTTAAAAAAAGAAGAGGATAAAAGAAAAAGAGAGAAAAATTTATACTGCAGTTAGAAAAAAATTAATCATCTTTCTTAATTAGAACAATTAACATAAGACAATATATTCAACCATTAATTTAATAAAATTTAAAGTGTTGGACACATACATTAAAACATATATGGAGACAATTGTTGAGGTTGATTTAGATGCAATCTTAATTAAAATATTTTTAGGGCATGTAAGTTGAGAAAAGAGTCAAGTGGGTTCATGAAATCATAAGTTGACTAATGACAAAGAAATTATTGAATTTATTAGTATTGTTCATAAAAGCATCAAAGATGAAACTCTTGAAAGTAGAAATTACAAACTAAAGCATATTGTCTATATATAGGTTTTTATAGTAGAAATTTAGGATGATAAATTTTTACTTATAAGAAAAACACTGAAATGGCCTAGAACTAGAAATATGCCACGGAGGATATTCGGAGTATCTTCTTAATTATTAAAGTTTACCTTTTTCTAGCCAACTTTTTCTTTAATAATTTCTTTTATTTACTTAAGTTCTTGTCATTTACTTATTTGCCATTAACTACCACTGCAATTTATATCTTCCACTTTTTTCTGTACTTTTAAACTTCATTTAATAATGGTTTTGTCTCTAGCATTTATTGTCGTTTGTATATGCTTTTAGTACCAAACTTGTGTTTGCTCCAATTGTTTTAACATCTATTTGAACAGATATACGGAAAGTTTACTTTGACTAAATTGGAACATTAATATCTTTAATCGAGCCAATATAAAGTAATGAAGGAAATTTACGTAAAATAATAATAATAAACAACTAGTGCGACGAAGATAATATTAATACGTGGAATCATTATTGTAATTTGAAGCTTAATCTATATTTTATTTGAATCGTCTAATATATTTATTTGTATTATTTTTTAATTTTCAGATTAACAATTTTTTAAGTGTAGAAATAATATTCTTCCAACGGAATATAATTATTGTCTAACTTTAATTTCTTTTAAAAGAAACATATATTTTTCAATCTGATATTCATTGTTATGGATGTAAATTAAAAGAGTATAATTTAATGTAATTTATATAATAGTTTTCTTAAAAAGAATAACTTAATATCTACACTAAATAAACTTAATGTTTATGCAGTATGAGAAATGATTTATCTTGAAAAATTGTTTTAGTAGAGAAATAACAAGTTAACCAGTTACATGATTTAAACTAATAGATTATATAGAGTCTTATTCGAAATAGACGATCCATGAGTCTAGTGGATCAGAGAAAAAAATTTAATTAACCCATAGACAGTAGACACTCGTTCTTTTAAGCATTTTAGACAGTTAAGTTATTTCAAATACTTTTGTTCTAAAGTAAAAAAATATTTTTATACGAATATCTTTAAGGATTATAGCTATTAGAGTTATTGAAGATTATTTTATGATGCAATCCAAATCTATCTCGATCTTCTAATGCATTGGGTTATAAATTAAAAAAGAAATTTTATTTTGTTTAAAATTTTTATATAAAAAAATACTTCTAAATGAATATTTTTATTTGGACGTCACAACTTTCCACTAAATGATTTAACAAATAAAAATGATTTCAAGACATTATCTCACATTTTAAATGTATTTTAGATATCTTAATATATTATAATTCCAAAATCCAAAAACTATTAAAATGATATATAGGTATCAAGAAAATCATTTCAACAAATAAATAATAACATAGTTAACCAAAATCATAGAAAAAAAATTCATGTTAAGAACAAATAACACAAACAATTTCTCATGATATATAGGTATCAAGAAAATCATTTCAACACATAAATAATAACATAGTTAACCAAAATCATAGAAAAAAAAATTCATGTTAAGAACAAATAACACAAAATTTCTCATGCAATACAAACACACCTCAAATAAATATTTGTAAACCATAAAAATTCAAATAAAATATAGTTAAAAAGGGGAATAAAAAACTAATTAAAATTATTTTTTATAAGTTAAAATTAATTTATACATGAACTATTTTAAAGCATTTTTCTCATATAATTTCTATAATTTGTTATTTTTATTTAAATATAAGTTAACTTTAGATCATATAAAAGTTCAATTTTTTTATTTTCTTTCAAACTCAAAAAGGTGCCAAGAAAGAGAGGTTTCTATTTTGTAGAACAAAGAGAAAGAGTTGGGTGAAAGGAGATGAAAATTTTCGTTTAGGACAAGAAGAGAAAGTTCTTAAAAAAAAAGCCCACCAAATGGCCTTGGACTTGAGAACAAGTAAGGAAAATGGATGTTACTATGCATAAAACCACTTGATTAACTTATAACACTGTTTACATTTCCATTACATTTTGTAGTGAAACTCACATATTTTTAATCAAATTTTTATAAATAAATTTAGTTTTTTTATTATAACTATATTCAGTCAAAGTTAATTGTAAATTACCAAAAAAACTTAAATGTAGAATTAGTCATAAATTTGATTTTCAATTGAACGGAACAATACAAACACAATTTAACAATGTTATGAACTAATATCAAACAACAATATCCAAATTTAGTTCCTAATTACAGCTTTTTTTTTTCAAACCTCAAATATTCATCACATTTTGTCTCTATTATGTTGTGCAGTAAAATATTTAAAGTAGTTTAAATAGTAATAAGTTGGACATAATTGGCTGCATGAGATACCATGGACAAGGATCCAAACACAACAAAATCCTTAGAAATAGAAGATTTTTCATGAACTTAAATCATGACAAACAAATGAAGATTTAAAATTAATGGGGTTTTATAAGTCTGAAACTAATATCATTTAGAAGAAAACATTTATTCTTAAAGAATAAAGCATACCTTACCATTTATTGTACAAAAGTACATTTGCTATAATGTTCAACAACCAGAAAAAAAAAACATTTTATAGGATCCACCGTTTTGTTAAGAAATTCCAATAGTGAAATTTTGGGTATTAAAAATTAGATCATTGAATATCTATGCTAGGATTTGAACAATTTAGTTGGTTAAAATAATAAGTGTATCAAAGTCAAACCAAATATTAAAGCAATTAAAATAATTGAATGAGGATCATAATCAACATCTACCTGCTGGCATTGGGACAACATAAATTTGATTTCAAGCTATATGACAAGAATTTATTACAAGAGTAATAGTTTTTCCATCAAAGATTCTTTGAGTGGGTGGTTTTGATTATTGTCCTGTTCTCTTTGACTTCAAAATAATCAAAATTGTTGAAACCAAGCATTTTGAGAGTGTGTTTGAAATCAATTAGAAGAGCCTCCAAAGGACATATTGCATTTTCAATGCATAAAAATGTAAAGTTGAGAGTGTTGGGTTGAATTCAAAGCAGGGAAATTGATATTCAAACTCGCATTAAATGTTTTGAGGATGTTGATTGGTGGGTCTGAAGAGGAGAAACTAAAATTTAAGTGACTACTAACTTTCATTAGTTTGGATTGATTTAAAGTAAAGTTTGAATCTAATCAATTTAATTAAAAACGAGTTGGTTCTCCAATTATATTTAAAACACAAAATTTTATTTTAATAAAAAATGTATAATTTTTTATCTGAAAACTTATATATGATTTTGTTATGGAAAGAGATAATTAACATTTTACCTTTTTGAAAGACTAACAATTTTATAAAAAATATAAAATCTGTAAAATTAAAACATGTTTGAAATGTAAATTATATTAATAATATTTCTTATAATATATATACGAATATGAATCTAAACGGACGCTGCCTTATATCTTAACTAAACATTGTACCTATTGATTATGATGATGAAATTTAACAAAGTTGAATTTAGGCTTAATTTAGATATTTTGTTTACAGACATTAGACATAAAAGAATACATTAATCAAATTTCCCTTATGAATAAAAATTATGAACTATAGTTTTTAAATAGTTTAAATTTTTTTGTGTTTATTAAAATACTATTCAAATAAAGCATTGCTAATCTTATACTTTCTTTAAAGTTAAAAAGAGAAGTCACTTCCTAGCAAACTGTTTAATAAAGATATGAAAGGTAATATTTGTTTAGAGATCTACGATTTTTTTTTACTGTTTTATTATGAGTTGTATTTTTATTTAAGTATAAATATTTATAACAATTAGATTATAGTCTTGTAACAGTTTTTTTTTTTTATTTTCTTTTAGGAAAGATATTTTGAGAATGTCATAAAAAAATCTGTAGATAATTTTAAAATAATATTTCTTTGAGAAATTAAAGTTGTATAAACTTACCACTCCGACTAAATAAACATACAAGTAATTATATATTTTATAATTATTGTGCAATATATGATTATGTTATTTAATAATATATTTTATAATAAAAAATTTAAACCAAATGCATACACTTATTCCAAAAATCTTTTTATGGGTTTAATTCTTTAAGCAACTTAACATGCTTAATAGTTAAGAAAACCCTAAATAATTATATATTTTAATTTTATTATGCTTAAATTTAATATAATTATAATATTAATCAATACTTATTTATTTATATTCATTTAAATAGATCAATTCCTTAAGTTTAATTATTTTTAAAATTTCTTAAATAGCTCATATTCATAATTAATAACCTTTTATTATATTCTTTTAAAAAAGTTCAATCTACTCCAGAATCTTAAAATAGAATAATAAATAACCTTGTATATTCTCACCCTAAAACATCTCACAATACAATTTTTCTATAACAACACATCTAATTTATTGACACATTATGTTTCATATTACTACATTTTACAAAAGAGCATAAAATAATTAAATTTGAATACCCTTTCATTGCAATGGCCAAAACCATCACCCTGCTAACCACAACAACATAAGAAAAATTAGTCTATGATTAATTTCATACAGATCTGTACTAAAAAATTTCCACAGAAAAAATGTCATAACTGCTAGAACGAGTTCATTAGTTCATATTTTCCATTTCCAGTAGAATCAAATGGATTAGATATCCTAAAGTAAACCAATGTAGAAATGAACCTTCAATCAACGTTCTTCTCCTTTTTTAACAAAACAGAAAAGAAACTAACACTATAAGTGCTATACATACAGAATACAGATACCAATTTCTGTACATGGCCATACTATTAGGCCTAAGGCTTCCACCGACACGACATCCCATGTTACCATTTTTCAAATTTTAATTTTAGTTTTTTCTTCTAAAGAAAAAAGAAAAACAAAAGAGATCATTAATAGTGGTACCTGCGAAAAGAGTTGACGAAAGTGATGTTCCTTTTCATGCCAAGTGCCAACATGTATATAAATCATGAATTATTACTCCTCATCATGAAGAAAGTTGGGTCTTTGTTCTTCTTGTTTACACGCGCTTTTGATTCATTCACTTTTTATTACTTTTCTTTCATCTTGGTCCCAACTTTTCCTTCATTCCACCAAACAATCGCTTCAACCGAGACCCACTTCACGGATGACTTAAAGTGTGATGCTTTCAAGCATGAGAAAACATTAATAGGTTTGTTCTGCACTGAAACGAAGGTGGGTGGGAGAAAGTTGGTTCCTTTTTAGGTTCAGGACATGTGGGTTGTGCTCCACTTTCATTGAAGGCATGAGTAATCATTTGGGGTTTAAGTATTGCTGCATCGGCTGCTAGTACTCCTACTTATGTTTCGGAGACTCAGATGGTTTGTGGGTCTGAATCATAAGAATTGGTCAACCAAAAGGTTGGTCAATGTTGAACACCAGCATCCTGGCCCTGCAAGGCCAAACCAGTTGCCTGTGCTCGATGCCGTGCACGAGGTTGCAATTTACATTCATAGGTTTCATAATCTTGACCTTTTTGAACAAGGGTAAGCACTTAGCTCCACTTTCTGTAGCATTCTTTTTCCCTGTGATCTTGCCCACTTTTCAGCTTTTTTTATTGGTCTTTTCTTATTGCTGCTCTGTAGATGGTACAAAATCAAGGTTACCATGAAATGGGAGGATGGTGAAGATTCCTATCCTGGGATTCCGGCTCGGGTTGTTCAGTATGAAGGTGACTTTTATTCCTAATCTCTTCAAGTGGTAGTGGTTAAGTAGTTTGTAGTAAGTTTTGCTGTACTAGACTAATTTACTTTATTGATGACTTGAATTTCGGGTTTATTGAGATCCTGTGGGGTGTTTTCAAGGTTGTGTGTTAGATCCGTGCAAAAACATGTTCTTTACATGGAAATTACTGTTGGTATTTGACATGTTACTGTAAATAAGAAAAGGTAAAGGCATCTAAATGACTACAAAATGATGATGAAACTCATTCTTCTCGAGCTTCTATTCAATCATTTAAAGAAATATATAGTTAGTCCAATGACAAATCTTTAGTTCCCCACAATCAGGTAACAGAAAGAAAGGAATATAATTGAAAATTATGTCAGACCATTATGCTTATTTTCCTATATGGCAGCAAACAGCCGGACTTCTTTGTAACCACTTGGACAATGATGATTTGGCTGGATTGCTAACAATTCCCTCCTCTAGAAAAGCCAACTTGTCCTGAAGGTGATAGATGTTGTTAAGGTGGTGCTAGCCTTCCCTAGTGAAGGGGTTGGGGACCGGTGGTGGGTATGGTGGTGGGTATGGGACTAAGGTTATTTGGAAGGGAGCTAAAGCATGTGTTAAGAGAGGAGGGGGGCGGGCCGACATGGTTAAGGATCCTTGGTTGGTTATTGGTATGAGGCTCTTAAGCCATTTGACTCCCAATATTGTTTGAACCACTAATAGGATATGAAGAGCCACCAAGGAGAGGGACCTTTGAACAAAAATATTGCAGTTTAGAATACAGCCATTTCCAACCATGACTTGAAGTGCAGGCATGGAGGCACAAGGCAATTCAAAAAATATGCCCCTTGGCTTGAATTAAATTGTGTGTTTCCCCATTGAAGAGGATGGTAATACATGACCGGGGGATAGATGCATAGAGGAGAAATATTTCTGGCATTGGCATGTTGGAAAAGACATTGAAATTGATCAAATCATTAGTCAACTCTTTTAGGGTTGAAGTAGAAGGAACTTTGAATTCTGGGTAATGTTTGTGTACTGTCATGGGTTGAAGTAGAAGGAACTTTGAATTTTGGGTAGTGTTTGTGTACTGTCATCGTCATTGGTTAAGATCAAGAGGAGGTGGCCTTTGTGATGATGGTTGGTGTGGTACTTCTCTCGGTTTGGAGATGTATCTTTGAAACAAGGTTTTCGTAGGGTTGGAAGAGCAAGCAGAGATGTAAAGGATGATGCCATTGGAGTGGTAGGAAGGGTCATGAGAGCTTCAACAACAACCATTCACTTGGTCCTCTTATAGCTTAGCAAGAGCCATAACTTTAGTGATCGACATGGGTTGAATAGCCTCCTAGACTTCATGGTGAATTTTTCGTGAGAGACCAAAAATAAAGCAACTCAAAAGGAACATTGGAGCTAACTCGACAATACAATTGGGTAAACTCTAAAACTTGGTGAGGTATTCATCGATGGTGCCACACTAGGTAAGCTTGAATAAAGCTCCCTTAGGTTCATCATAGTAAGACAGAGCGAAACAAGACTCAAGATCTTGCAACATGCCTTGTTACGATGTGAGGAAACCATTGTGAAACATTCATTGATACCAACTCAGGGCAGGGCCATCCATGTGGAAGGAAGTGGCCCTAATCCGTTCATCATTGGAAATGCCCTCATAATTGAAAAGTTATTGGATTTTCAAGATCTAACTCATAGGGTCAGGCCATTGAATTGAGGAAGTGCCATTTTGATAGGGGATGGTTTGGTGATGGAGATGGTGGGTGAGGGGAAGCATGGGGTGAAGTAGTAAGTGAAGACAAGGATAGAATCAATGTTGTGTGGTAGGTCTTGTTGGTTGTTAGTGAGGGTGGTTTGGTGTTGGGTAAGGGGGTTATGGTGTCCTCAAGGTTGTTGGTGGCCAATTTATAGGTACTGTGATCGGCCATGGCAAGTTGGACCATTTGATATGGCATTGTAAAAAGAAAAGGTAAAAGCAGCTAAATGACTTCAAAATAATAAAATTTATTCTTCTCTAGCTTCTCTTCAGTCCTTTAGGGAATATATAGTCATTTAGGTACGATGTCTATCTTAATGGTTTTTGTTGGATTTATTGGGTGACCCATTATGAGATCTGAACCACTTAAGTATACTGAACATACTTAAGTGGTTCAAAAATGACCTCATTGCATACACTACACTACTGATGTCCCGTCTTTGGTGTGAGGTGGTATGTGCTGTAAATTCTATATTTATTAGTGATACAACAAAAAATAATGTATATAAATGAGAGCAATACTCGCTCCATGTGCTCTTTTTGTGAGTCGAGTTAGATTCATAACTAAATTCTAGGAGTTGTGATTTTTTTTTTAAATAAGGGTCACTTAGGGTCTGTTCAAAATATTGGTATCTAATGAATTCTGTGTCAGATTGAGTGATACATTTCTAGTTTTAGGAATTTAGAAGTCAGACTTATATCAAATGAACATTAAATTGTTGGTTGGTATCTCTAATTGAGTTTGGGTACTATGGAATCAAACTCACAATCATTGTCAGCATTCTACCGATTTTTCTTCTTCATTGAGTGTCCAATTTTAATTTCGGTTAGCCATATCCAGAAATAAGTTATCTGCAACTAAATGGATGCCTGTATGCAAATACAATTTGAACAGACCAGTACTCGTACTTTTGTGCATAGTTTTACTCAACTTTATTTTATTTTATTATAATACTTTCCTAATGATCTCCTTAAGCTGTACTATTTTGAACCTCGGTACACTTTCTGAACATTGACAATCACAAGCTTGATATGGTGAATAATTATTTTTTCCTCTCAGTTTGTTGTATTGCATTGTATTTTTGGAAGTGTTCTAGCTATAGTGTATAATCTTAGAATCCATCTTTTTTCTTTGAGCTGCAGCTCCTGAAGTGGGTTCTGACAATTTATGTAGAGTCTGGATGATTGATGATACAGACAACAGTTTTTCAACACCACCGTTTCATATTAAATATGCAAGACAGGATGTATATCTTTCCATCATGATCTCATTCTACCTGTCTTTTGGTGTATGTGAGGTCAGTTCTCTCACTATTTTAATGATTTACTGATATAACCCTTTAACGTGTCTCTGTATGAAATGGAGGTTAATTTTTTGTTGAAACAGACTACTATAGGAGATCTTATCAGAAGATATTGTCAAACACAGGACAATTTAACAGCATATAATGCTCAAATATTAACTGACCTGTTAAAAGTGTCCTATCCTGTGTCGTGAACATCATAATGATGACTATATGTTCATCTATAAAATCAAAGGAAATTGAGTTTTTAAATTATTGAAAGATATAAAATGGCCTTGACCTCATTCAGTGTAAATTATTGTGATGATGAATCAAAATCATATTATCTAATGAAGAGCATGGAAGACCGTTTACTGGATTGTCTTATTAGACTATCTAGTTGTGTTAAGACTATCATCCAATAGTAGATTGCCTCCTACTAGCATTTTTGGCTAGACATTTGTCTGGTGGTTGAGTGCGTCTAGTAGTGTTCTAGCAAGATCATCTACTCTTTTAATTATAAGATGATGTAAAACTTCTAGCACCTTAACGGTTTCTTGTTACACTTGAGGTCTATATATAAGATGTACTGTTCGATTAGTGATCTCAATGTGTATGATCTTATACTGTCCAATAATACAATGTTTCTTTCTATTCTCTTTCATTTGTTTTCTCTTATTGTTGAAGAACACAATAATTGACACCATCTATGGGAACGGGAGAAAGGAAGTCAAGAAGGTCAAGATATACCTCAACAAAATGGTCTTGCTGAGAGAATGAATAAAACTATTTATGGAGCTGGTAAGTGTATGTTACTAGCAACTGATTTGCCCAGGTCCTTTTGGGTGAGGCTGCAAATATTGTCATCTATCCAATAAATAGGTGTACATTGTTTGCTTTGAATTTTAAGGCTCCTAGTAGATTATGTTAATATGAGAGTGTTTGATGCTTTGACATTTTCACATTCAAGAAGGATAAGTTGAAAGCACATGCGGAAAGATGTATCTTCATTAGATATGCCAAAGGAGTCATGGGGTATAAGTTGTGGAGGTTGAAAATTGGGGAAGTTAGATGCTTTATAAGCAGGGATGTCACATTCAATGAGACTCTAATGACAATGATGTGTAAGAATGTTGAGAAGAATAAGGAGAAAGTTCAAATTGAGATGGGGTCTCCTGACTTTGGACAGTATTCATCTAGACAGGTTAGACGAGGTATCAGACGACAAGAATCAACCCTTAACTTGGACTTTGGCTATCAACATATGCGTGATAAAGAGAGGAGGCCGATCAAATCTACACAAAAGTTTGGATATGTTAATCTTATTTGTTATACCTTTAGTGCAATTAGAGAGATAGATGGTTCAAAACAAAAAAAATTTCATGGCCCTACCCAAAAATCAGAAGGTGGTTGGATGCAAGTGGGAAGTATTCAAGAAGAAGGAAGGAATATCCGGTATGAAGAAGGAAATACTCAAGGCAAGAATGGTGGCAAAGGGTTTTATACAAGCAGAAAGAATTGATTACAGTGAGATTTTCTAACCTAAGGGAAACATTGTTTAATAAAGATCTTGATGCCAATTGTTAATCACTATAATTTGGAGTTAGAATAATTGGATGATGTCAAAACAATTTATTGTTCAATAAAGATCTTGATGCCAATGGTAAATCACTATAATTTGGAATTAAAATAATTACATGATGTCAAAACAATTTTCTTGAATGGAGACCTGGTCGAGACTTACTATATGCACAACCTAAGGGTTTTCTTGAGAATAAAGAAAATTTTTTTCTCTTGCAAAAATCATTGTATGGCTTGAAATAATATCCATGATAGTGGTACAAGAAGTTCGATAATTTCTTGAGGAGGAAGGGATTTTTTTGGTGCAATTATGACAATTGTGTCTACATTTTGAAAACAAAAGAAAGGTGTGTTTTGTTTTTGCTCTTGTATGTAGACCATGTTCTAATGGTTGGCCAGTACAGAGATGAAACTCAGAAAGATTGAGATCTGAGTTTGAGATGAAAGATATTGGTTCCATGAGACGAATACTTGGGATGAATATATAGAGTGATTAGACCATAAGGAAATTGTGTCTCTTAGCTAGGCTATTTTAAGAAGGTTGTTGAGAGATTTAGGATGCATCAATCTAAACTAGTTAATACACCTTTTGGGTTATCACATGAAGCTCTTGGTTTTGAAGAACAAATGAGGGATATGAAGACAATTTCATATGATAATGGAGTAGGAGCATTATGTATGGGATGATTTGTAGCAGACCGGATTTGACTCATGCTATTATTGTGGTTAGTAGATTTAAGGCAGATCCAAGACACGCTCATTGGGAGGCTTTGAAGTGGGTGTTGAGATATTTGAATGGAAATCGTCTAGTCTAAAGTATAAACGATCTATTCATGGTAGATGAACTATTGAGGGATTTAAATGCAAATTATGCAGAGAGTGTCGATACGAGAAAGTCTCTTTCTAGGTATGTGTTTACATTGTTTGCATTTGTGATTTGTTGAAAAGCCAATTTGCAATTAGTAGTAGCTTTATCTACTACATTAGAAGAGTATATCACACTCACAAAAGGGGTAAACAAGGCACTATGGTTGAAGGAGATGATGGGAGAGTTGGGTATTGTGCCAAATTGTGACTAATTGTGATAGTCAAAGTTACTTACATTTTGTTGATTATGAAATATACCATGAGTGGACTAAACATATTGATGTGGCACCACACTTCATTAGAGATGTTGAGTCTGGAGAGGCTAGGTTGCAAAGATAGCTTTCGAGGATGATCCTACAAATGTAGATGTGTTTATGAAGTCTTTGCCAAGATTTAAGTTCAAACACTTTATAGAGTTGATTAATTTTTGGTTTGAGGATAAGAATGATGATGAAGAGAGCTCTTCAATGATTTGGAGTAAAGTTGGAGAATTGTGATGATGACTCTAAATCATATTGTTTAATAAATACATAGAAGACCGTCTTTTGGATTGTCTCCTTAGACTATTTAATAGTGTTAAAGACTGTCATCTACTACTGGTTTTGGCTAGACAGTTGTCTAGTGGTTGAGCGCATTTAATAGTGTTCTAGCTAGATTGTATACTATTGTAAACTATGAGACAATGTGAAACGCGTAGCATCTTAACGATTTCTGTTGTACTTAAAAGTCTATATATAGAGTCTTGTTTAACACTCTATGTACGTCGTTCAATACATGACCTTAATGTGTATGATTTTATACTGCTTAATAATATAGTTTTTCTTTCTATTCCCTTTCTCTTATTGTTGAGGAACCCAACAATTATAATGATATGAACTAAGATCAGTAAAAATACATGTTACATGCAATGCAAAGATTAGATACCTACATGTAAGCAAGCAAACAAGCTTTAGTGTAATTACATATTCATAGTGTCAAAATCAATACTGAAAGAGGGACCTAATTATGCACACTGATTCAAGTTGCTAATGGCTGTACCTTGGTGCATATCATCTCACACTGAATATTCACAATTTACAATGATATCTACTAATGTCATTGACACTTTTTCTTCCTCCTGCCCTCTTCATTCAATAAGCTGATGGCAGAGGAAATGAGCTTTATAAAATAATTGCAAAAGAGGAAAGTTTTCCATTTACATCAAGAGTTGTAAAAAAGGAAGTCATGTCACTCCTTGGTGAATTTGGTTGGGGAAGGAAAACCTATATTTTTAAGGATATCTCTATTTCTTCAACTATTGGATACAATTGTCTTCATGATCTCATGGTTATTTGAATACAATTCTACTTCTGTCGTGCAAAGAAATAGGATATGTTTCCAGTTTTCCTTTCGTTCTGTAATGAAAAAAACTATTGTGACTTGCTGCTTTTTTGATGGGCACCACTAGAATACCTTTTATTTTTCTTCTGTCTCGTAAACTTTTGGTTATTGACTAAACACAGGGACAATCGTCTTCTGTCATCTTGAAGTTTGAACTCATGCATGCTCCTATAATTGGAACTGGGTGAGTTAATAGTTCCCTTTCCCTTTTTTGTTGCACTAGTGTACTTTAGTAGTGAGCATACTTTGACTTTGATTTTTAGTTAGATTTTATTATCATGATCATGTGAATTTGATGCTTTTAAGTATGAACTTATTTCACCACTGTGCAGGCCCGAGTTACAAGGCTCTCTGGATGCATATGCTGCTTCAGTTCATGAATATAAAATTCCCCCTAAAGCTCTTCAGGGATTGCATTCGTATTGTCCTGTTCATTTTGATGCTTTCCATGCCGTCCTTGTTGATACAAGCATTCACATCAGCCTACTAAAAGCTAGTTATCGCACATCTCAACAGAAGGTATCCAGGTTTGTCAGACTTCCAGTTTTTGAAGTTCAAACTAACCAATGCACCATTTATGTTGGAATATCATGAATATATAATTAGAATCAATTAGTCCTCTGAGCAAGGAGTAGTCTTAGAACTTAGAAGTTGTTTCCCTGTTTGGTTAAGGTTAGGTATGCTATTATTTGTGGGGTTGAACTAGTGCTACTTAAGTTATTAGTCTCAATGGGCATTGGAGACTGAATACAACATTAAGTCAGATCTAATCTCATATTATTATTGATTAGTATGACCATTCTCTCTACCCATTCACTTTCTAAACCTTATAATTTAACAGCCTTAATTTAATTATGTTTCTTTTACTTATTGTACATAATGTATTGTTTTAGCTTTTGAATATGATTAGTTGAATTATATCAGTGATTCCAGAGTTTCAGAAGGTGCTTACGTTGAAGATTATGTATGGTCAAACAAGGTATGAGGTGTTGTGTATAGATCACATCACATGATAACAGTGATTCTTATTTTACAGTGTTTTAAGTTGAAAAGTTGTGGTTCATATTATTTGATAAGCTTAATTTTGTTGAGAAATCTCTTTGCCTATATTGTAACTTATCCTTCTTCTGATTCTAAAAACTCAAATCAGGTTATGCTCATCAAAGCATTGATGGCTGCGTATGATATTCTGCTTGAAGATTTGAGAAGAATAAGCACAGGTATTGGCAAAGCTATTGATTTGACTGAAATTCCTTTTGAATCAGATGCCACAGAATGGTTTGCTCCTACTCCACCAGCATGTGTGAAAAGTGTTGATGGTGAACCATCACTTCAACTGTCCGTGGCACAAGTAATAAGTCCTGAGGTTTCTAATTCTGCCAACCTGAACATTTTATTATTTGTTTTAGCTTCTTTGTGTTTTAGACTATTTACCGACTTACAACTTCCTTCTTTCCCTAAAACAGAAGTCTGCTTATTACATCAATAATCTTACTGAGAAGTCAATTCAACCTTTTTCTTGGGATGATCATCTCTTTAGCTCTTTCCAGTCTCTAGGGAATCAGCTCTTATGTCTCTGGAACATATTTCTGAAATTCCACAGGTTTGTTATATATATTTTTAGTCTCATGTCCAAATAATTATTTAAGTTTGGCAGCTTTGAAGTCCTTGTAGCTCTTTTAGAGGAAATTAATGCTTCTATAGATGTATATCAATTCTGATCATTATAGCTGAATGAAGAACTATTTTTCCTAGTCTTCTTTCAGTTTGAAGTTTGTTTTTTTTTTCCTGCTTTTTTTTTGCCAAGCTTGACTTTGTTTGACTGGCTAGTGAGATTAGCTTGTCCAGAATTCTTTTCATAAATTTGTTGTACAGTTTCTATATGTAATGTAAATGCATGGCTAGACTGTTATGCTGTAAGAAATGAACTATTTGAGCATGACATTTCTGCAGTGCATTAATTCAATAACATCTCCCTTTTGATCTTATCATTTTAACCAGGGAAAACAAAACAAAAATACTGGAATTTCTGCGGAAATCCTGGGTGATTGATAGGAGAAGTGAATGGTCTATATGGATGGTGTACTCAAAGGTTGCAATGCCTCGTCAAAATATGAACAATGGAGTTGAGGGCACATTGATGTCCCATGGTGCACATAGAAGTTCAATACTTACAAGGAGGTTTACTGATGATGTAATAATCTATTATTTAATATTTATTAGTTCTGTTGTCATGTGAATTTTCTTTACTGAGTCGTTTTCTTCGATATGTTATGTCCATTTTTCTTCAATTCAGCCTATTCAAACTGCAACAATGCGTGCAGAACTTCACAGGCGGGGAATAGCACAAATGAGGGTAAGCCAATATGTCTTTTTTTTTTTTCTTTTTTTCTCGAGTTCTTTGCAGTATTATAGTTTCAGCTGACCGGAATTGGTGATGTATGTGATTCCCATGCAGATAAACAATCGGTCACTTCAAGACATGTTTATATTTGGAGATCCTCTGCTGGTTCCTATAATTATTATAGAACGCATGACAAATGCGTACCATTCTGCCAGTATGAACTCAAACTTCAATCCTTTGGAGGACAAAGGGAGGCATATCGTAGAAAATGGATCCAGAGCCACAAAGAAGTTGTGTGGTAGTAGTTCACAGCAAAATGAGCTTGTTTTGAGAATAGTTGTTTTTGTTCATGGGTTTCAGGCATGTTTCACATTCTTGAGTTGCTTTTATCTCCTTGATCTGGGTTCTGTCTCTCTGTTACTTTTGTCCTTCAGTCTTTTTGAAGTTACAATCCGCAGTACTTTTCTTTGAAAACTGAAACTGCAATTTAATTTCTGGGATAAAAAATGGGAGAATTCAAAACTATGTTGTTGCTGTCTGATATAATAAAATACCATATGCAGTTCCTGCTTGCAAATCTTTTTCGCAAAATAGCATCAAATTGTGTCCATATTTGTAGTTTGTGAAGTTTTTGAACACTAAGGTTATATAGCCACTTAGTTTGCCATTATAGTTTGAAGTTTGAGGCAAACAAATATTTTGGTTTTTCCTTTGTCATGATTTGGCTGTTCGTAAGTCTCACTCTTATTGGTAAATATAACATTAACTAGAGTACTACATATTTTCTTCTTGTTGTGACTTTATTTTGAAGTTATCCTTGTGGTAAATCTGTGGGTCAAAATTTCTTCTATACAAATGTAAAGTCTTACTTAACATATATTTTTAAGCACAGAGCACCAATAATAACAATTGCAGCATACTGTTTTGCTATATCTTTTCTAAACTGTTCAAATTAACTATTATACAAAATAATTACAGATTTGATTAGTCCTTAAAAGACTAGATGTATGATCATTCACTGTTACATCTTTGTGCAACATTGAATCTCTAATCTTAAAAAAATTATGCATACAACTTTGAATAACTATCTATTCTGGATTTTTAAGCATTTCCTTCGTTAATATGCATTATTAGCCTTAAAAAAAGTCTTATCTTCATTTTCGAGTTTCACTTTAGTATTTTCAAGATCATATATAATGTTGTTAATATTGCTAGCTGCCACCATCGTTCTTGATTCAATCATCTTGAATGAACACAACTGTTGCTTAAAAGAGTGTATTTGTCAATATTTGTGTCTTATACAATTACTCAAGTTTTATCCATATTGACACAACAATTCTCTTTTTTTCAACTTCCTTGAATGACTTATCCCCAAGACACAATTATGGTGCTTCTGGCTTTGTTGATCATGTCAGTCTTCTCCTTATGAGAAGAAGACGTTGACATGTTTGTTTCCTCCTTTATCACATCAACATATCATTACTGTATCAAGATAATTTTCATTTTGATCCTCCATTATCTGAAGTCGTTTGTATGAGAAAACTTCTCAATGTCAAACTTAGAGGTCATTTTTTCAAAATTTGTGTTTCTTGACTTTCTTTTCGTTGTTCCTACAGAAATGCCAATTGTTGGGTTTGCATAACAATAACAAGAATAGCATAAGAATAATAACAAAAGAAAGCAACTATGTTATAACATAAGGTTGTACAGAGACTGAATAAGTTTTAGCACAACATACACCAAAGAGTAGAGTCTTTATATATAAACTAAGGGGTAACAGAAATTTTAATGTTACTAATCAATCTTTGGTAGATGGTCTCCTATGCTGATTTAGAGCGAATACATCACAACTACTATTTGATTGTCTTGTTTATCATTTTTTCCCAATATTAGATGATTTGACTAAGTATGCTCCTCATGACTTAAACATAACAGGGAAATCATTTAGATTTACGGCTTGTTCGGAACCAATGGCTTTTAATAGACCCCAAGATACAATTTCTAATGTCAGAGGCAAATGAAGATAAAACGTCTGGTGACTTCAGAGAAATGGGATCACGGCTTGCCCAGGAAGTGATCTCCTTCCTGAAAAAGAAGATGGATAAAGCTTCAAGAAGTGGAAACTTGAAGGATATCAAGCTTAGCTTTGTTGGTCATTCTATTGGGAATCTTATTATCAGGACAGCCTTAACAGGTAAATCTATGCGTAATTTTTTTAACAGTAGTGTTCAGAAATTAAACTAAGGAAAGTAATGTCTTTCTTTTAAATAATTCCAGAGAGCATCATGGAGCCATATCTAAGATACTTGCAAACATATGTCTCCATATCTGGTCCGCATTTGGGTTATATGTATAGTTCGAACTCTTTATTCAATTCAGGGCTTTGGATATTGAAGAAGCTCAAGGGCACACAATGTATTCACCAACTTACATTTACAGATGACCCTGATCTTGAAAATACTTTCATCTATAATCTTTCCAAGGTATGGAATGCATAATATTTTGCTCTTGATTACAAGTTACCTGATCCCTAACTTCTCATCTAGGACTCCTCTTCCGTAATTGTGAAATTAATGCGTTTTTTGGGCTTTGAAAAGGGACTTTAAGTTATTGGAGAAGTGGGGCAACAGGGATGCTTTGTTTATTTTTTTTGCTATACTTTAATGAAGTGAAAATAGGGACATAAGTGCTATTAGTCTTACTGTTTTTTGTTGTCCACAGGAGAAGACATTGGCTAACTTCCGGAATGTGCTTCTTTTGTCTTCACCTCAGGTTACCTTTATATGCTTAGGGAATCATCATTATTTTTAAAATTTCCTGCATTCAAATGCTAGATCATTTCCTGAAAGGTGAAGATGTAGCAAGAGAAAAGCAAAATAGGTAGAAATCTACAGGGTGGAAAGCTAACATTGATTAGGATTCATGCTAATAATGATATCATGACTGTTTAGTCACACTCTTCTGCAAGTGTCTTCCATCTTAAATTATTTTTGTTGGTTCATGATAAGGGGTCCTGTGCAAATGATAGGATCTTGTTATATAGTTCAATGCTTGGTAACCTTACAAACTAGGTTTTTATCTTTATAAGCTTTAACCTGGCTAAAGTTTTCCTTTATAACGATTCCTTCCTGTTACATCTCAGGATGGTTATGTTCCGTACCATTCTGCCAGAATAGAACCATGTCCAGCATCTTGTTTGGATTTCTCTAGAAGAGGGAGAATCTTCATGGAGATGCTGAATAATTGTTTGAATCAAATCCAAGCCCACTCTGACCACAGGGTGGTCATGCGCTGTGACATCAACTTCAACACCTCATCCTATGGTAGGAACTTAAACACACTTATTGGACGGACGGCTCATATTGAGTTCTTGGAATCTGACATTTTTGCAAAGTTCATAATCTGGTCTTTCCCAGAGCTGTTTTGTTAGTAAAGAAGTAATCTACTTGGAATTCAGACAACCTTGTTGATTTAGATAGAGAGTGAAGTTGAGACAATACTTCAAGAACATTGGAACTGAAAGCATGGTATTGTAATCAAAACAGCTCAGAGATGCCAGTTTAAAGTCCATCAGGGGCCCAAACTCCATGAGTTAGAACGCTTCCAACACCATCCTCGCAGTGTGACAAATTGATAAATTTGATCCCTCCAAAATATTCGGGTCACGAAAATAGAGGAATTTTAGAGCATCAAACATGCATGGGAACTTGGCCATTGTAACATACTTTTTTCTTTTATGTATTTATGTAGTACTTTTTTTTTCCTCGGTTGTGGATGGGGATACAGCCTTTTTTGGCCAATAGGAAGGGTGTAGGCGTGTATGTAGAAAAGACAGAATCGTGAGTTTACCTTGTCTCTTTAAGTTTATAGAAGTCGTTAGTTCTATAAGCTTAGGAACCTGTAGAAAATGTTGTACACTGACAGATATTCAAAGAATTTCCTAGATAACTTCCATCCTTTTACTTCATATGACGCTTTCTGGTATCATGGTGCCTTTTTAGACCTGTTACTAGTTCGTTTTATTCATATTTCTGTACTTGTGTGTGCATATTAAATATACCTTAAACTGTAGATTCAACGTAACACTAGTTATGAGTTCAGTGCTTCATTGGCTGAACACTGACCAATTCATCGAAACTAAATCCTTCGAATCAGATATCTGCGTAGTTTGTGACCAGTTTGACTATAGATGCCTTTTATTTAATGTTGCACTGTGCATGGGAAACGAACATGTGCAAAAACTGAACTCCGACTACGTAGTAATAGTACCAAGGCAGATATCATATGTACTACGTTCTACCTGCGCTTTTCTTTGTACGATTGGCTTAATAAAGGATAGTCTAAGGTGCTCTTAGCTGCAAGTGCTCGTAGTACAGAAAAACAAAAACAGCAATTTACTTTTCTCAAGTCCAGAAATATTACACGAAATCAGTAAGATTCTAGAACCTATGCACAATATACCATGATTACGTGTAAGCAAGCTTCTTAATAAGCACATTTAAAAGAGAAAAACAAGAACAAAAAAAAAAATGAATATCTCAATAAACTAAAATTAGTTTATAGTTATAAACAAAATTCTTAAAAAGTGGCATAAGAAATACAAATTAATTTTAGTTTATGAAAATGGCTTTTTTTTTCATTAAGCCACAAATGAATTAACCAAATATTGTCAAATAGATGTATATAGAAACACAAGTCATCATTTTATCAGCTGACTCAAATTGCACTCAGCCTCCATCAATTTCTCTTCATTCTGCTTTTCTTTTCAATGTACGTTATTTATTTAAAAAAAAAAAAGTGAATTGTAAGGGAAAAAACGTAAAATGGATAATTTCTGCCTATTCCCTCTCCCTAAGTTTTGGGTACAGAGTAAGAATAAAATTTGAACTTATAATCTCATACATCCTATTGAAACGCCCTTCATTACACCCTTTGTCCAAGCACCCTTCAAGGCACTAGGTAAGTGCTTTCTGACTGAAGTTCTACCTACTGCATTAAAAATTACCTCATACAAGTACAACAAAAATACCATTTTATATAGTACAGCAAAGATACTATAAACTACTAAATTCTTAACCTGAACATTCTTTTTTTCAAACAGTACTGAGAATAATACAGTGCATTACAAGTGTGCTAAATGATTTATCTGCTTGTCTTGCCGGGTCTTTCCTCCTCTCAAAAAAAGATGGTAAGATGCAAAAAAATGTACACGCTCCGCAAATTTGTACATCTGATAGCTCATCAACAACTCACCATTTTCATTGCTCATTATGGCTTGACGTGCCAAGGTAATCAAGACCCTCAGTTCGACATGCCATTATCTTCCGGAAGACCTCTCTCACTTGGCGCTCCAAGGGGTCCAACCCGTTTCTAAGAGCTTCACAAACACGCATTAGCTCCATCACATCGCAATCCATTTGTGCTTTCTGGTCATCTGCCAGTGGAAACTGAGCTGAATCTATCAGATCCGTCATGTGGCGGCTGCTACTCTCAATTTGGTGTATCTCCTTCAACAAGCCATTGGAGTTTCTCCGCTCTCGCTTCTTTGACTCCTCAGTGATCCGTTCATAAAGTACAGAAACCGGAGTGCTCCAGGATAATTGCCGTGGAACTGAAAAATGAATGCCTAGACCCCTATCCTGACAAGGAATAGCTGCAACAAGAGTCCACAGAACTATCAGGAGAATACAGTTCATTGTATAAACCGGAATCGCAAGCCGGCTTGTAGCAGAAATCTCGGTAGGACGGGGTGGAACAAGGTTGTTAGCAATGGACTGTAGTTGCTTGCTTGCAGACCAGGACCTGGAGACACTCCACGAATGTGATCTTGAATGCCCTGTTGAGTGATGATCCTTGGTAGAGTTGTGTCTCCCAAAAGACCTATTTCGCTGAGAAAATATTGATCCAGATTCTTTCTCATCAAGCATTGCCAATGCTAAATCCATCAGTGCCTTTCTTGCCCTGCGGAACTGGCCTTCAGTTAATGCTCTCTTAGGTGAACCTAAGGCACAGAACACAATTTCCAGATGCTTTTGCCATGTCCGAATCTTCTCAATCCCGTCTCTGCTTGCATTACAAATGTCAAGAGCCTTCACTGATCTATCGAAGAATTCGGAGACCATCCGATCCAGCGGGGGTTTTGTGACATGTTCTTTGTTATTCAACAGAATGGCTCTGAATTCCTCTTGGCAGAGGATAAACGCATTGAGGACCTTCTGGATCCAACTAATTGAGAGAAACTCCTCATCACTAGCCACAGAAAGGTCTTGAAACCTATCCGTGACACGCTTTTGGAATGATCCAAGCTCTAAATTGCAGGAATCGGATTCATGACCTGCTTCCACGGAATGAACTTGCTCCTGCCTCACACCAAATATTGAACGACCAAACGAGGACAACGATGAAGAAGAGCCCTGGTTTTCAGGCATTGCTACAGAGTCACAGCCTTCAGCAAGATTCCCACTCAAGATCCCCAGCAAACCGAACCAGAATCACAAAGGGCACATGAAACCCCTCAAAAACAACTGCATTGAATTTCCCCGTTTCAGTTTCACTTCCGATAAGTTACTGAACCCAAGGAATTCAGAGTATCCTCAACAGTCAAACAAAATTAACACCAAATTGACAACCTTACGACTATCAAACATCGATTAAGTAAACAGATCAACCAAACTCCAATACTGAAATCGAAACCCAAATCTTAAAAGATCTCAACTTTCAATAACATGACTTCCCTGCTCTTCAAATTCCAAAACTCGGAAAACTCAACTAAAAGTCAAACCTTGATCTCTAACCCAGATAACCATATGCTCAAACAATCTTAAAAAAGTGTTGGGTTTCTTAAAACATCATCGTTTTGAAAAAACAATTAAAAACAAAGTGCAAAAGAGCTTGCAAATTGTATAAAGGCTTAAAGAAAAACAGAGAATAGAGAATAAAGGAGGTACCTCTGAACTTGAGAAGTTTAGAACCGAGAGAAGAAGACGATTGGAATTTGAAGGGGAAAAAGGGTGATCATAGAAAACGTAGAAGTGACGAAATGGGAAATGGGAAAAGGCAAATCCCCAAACCCTAGCGAAGGACCAAAGCCAGGGGCTTTGGTGTACGCTAGTTCAGGGGATGATGTAGTTGGAATGTTATTACTGTGAAGAGTTCTGACAAGACAACGTTTTTTTTAAGGTATTTTCAGAAATATAAGAAGGCACAAGATTTTTGTCTGGAGACAATGCTTATACTTATAAAAATACAATTAAAATAATTCCGAGCAGAAAATGTTCCCCTTTCAAACGTATAAGACAAACAATTTGGTATTTAAAATTCTATGAGAGTTTATTTGAGATTCTAAACTTGAATATAAGTGAAAATAATTAAAATTATACTGATTAAGAAAGCCAACTGATATTATTTAATTTTATTAAGTTAATTTTCATTTTTCTAAAAACTATTATTAAAATTTGATGTCATGAATAAAAAAATATTAAAAGTAAAATAATCATTAATTAAAGGATATTTTAGGAATGATGCGAAAATAACTAAATCTATTTACAATTAAGATCACTATAGATTCCATTTTTCTATCTTTATTAATTTTTTAAAATTTATATGGATGAAATTAAAACACAGTAAATTTTTTATTGTAATAAAATATTATTTTATGATATTATCTTTTTTTTTTACCTAATTTAGTTTCTACTTCATGATAAATATATAAATGTAAATTAATTAAAAATTAGGTAAAAAAATGAGGACATAATTATTAAAGGATAATTAATGTTATTTTAAACTTTAAAAATTATAAGTATACACAAAAAGATTTATAATTTAAATCAAATAAATTAAATTATTCGGTTAAACTTTTAACTTTAAATTTGAATAAAATTAAATGTAATTTATTTATTAAAAGTTAATAATTTTTTTCAATTTATCTTCTATATATTTATTTTTATTTTTATTTACATTTTCTAATTATAAAATAATATTAAAGGGTTTTGATATCAATTAAAATAACATGTTAACTTCCGAAAGTTTAGAAAGGTAGTTGAACATATTTATAAAAATTAATTTTTATAAAGCTTGTAAAAGAAAAAATCAATAAATTAGCAAATGGTTTAATGGTTGTCATCTAGATGATTTAGCTTCTTCTTCCACATCATCTTCCCCATCTTTAACTTTTAATTATTTAAGTTTAGGAAAAGTTCTTGAGGGATTTGGGGCCATTTTACACCAACCACTAAAAAGACTTCCTCATTTAAAGGTATTGAACATTAAATAGACTTTCAGTCTTAGAGTATTCTTATTAAGTAGGCCAACCTATAGGAACAATCTAAAAAATAAAACAGATTTTTAAAATAAGTTGACATGAGTCTAAGAAACATATGTCATGCTTGTAATATTATTATCTAAGAAACATGAGACTTGGTGAATGTATATGTATAAAAATATTATTATCAAATATAGATATCATATTCCTAGATTGATGATTTGTTGGATGATTACATGGTTCATGCATATTTACTAAAAATGATTTTAAAATTGAGTACGTTCATGCATATTTATTAAAATTGATTTTAAAATTGAGTACGAGTAAATAAGAGTCAAAGAAGAAGTTTGGTTTGTATGAATGGTTAGTCATGTCTTTTTGACTAATTAACGTAGATAAATTTTTTTTATGAGACTCATGCGTTATGTACTTAGAGTATTCATAGGAAAGTTTGTTGTAGTCTACTTTGATGACATCCTTATTTATAACACGAATAGATCATGTACATCATATAAGAAGTATGTTTGAAGTGCATAAGAAGGAAACATTATACGTGAATAAAAATAAATGTATGTTTGACATGGACAGTGTTATCTTTCCAGGGTTTTGGAAGGCTCTAAGGGAATTCAAGTAGATGAAAAAAAGGTTTAAGGTTATAAGAGATTGACCAACCCCTACAAATGCATTTTCATGAATTAACTAGTTTCTATGAAAAATGTGTGAAAGGCTTGAGCACTATAGTCCACCTTTGAATGAAATTATTATGAGAAACATTGTTTTTAATTGAGGTAAAGTACAAGAGGTTGCATTTTGAAAATTGAAAAAATAATTGATCAAAGAATGTATATTTGTTGTTCCAAATTTTTTAAAATCTTTTGAAATAGAGTGTAATAGATCAAAGATGAATGAAAGCAATCTTACTCCAAGAAGGGTACCCTATAACTTATTTTAGTGAAAATTTCAAAGAAATTAAATTAACTGTTCCAACCATGATAAAGAAATTTATGATTTATTTAGGTCTTTGCAAACTTGGTAACACTACCTTCTTAAGGAATTTGTGATCTATAGTGATCACGAATCCTTAAAACATTAGAAAGAGTAATGAAATCATAACAAAAGACATGCTAAATGGGTATAATTCATAGCAAAATCTCCATATGTGACCAAAGGCAAGATAAAACAAATCTGGTGGTGGATGCTTTATTAAGAATATACACATTGCTTGATCTTTTAAAAACAAAACTTTTGGGTTTGATCACATTAAGGAGTTGTATCCTCAAGATGACAACTTTGCTTCAATATTTTATCAGTTTGTAAAGGATCTCATAAAGGCTTTTCTTACAATATGATTTTTCCATTAAGAGATAATAGGTTTTGTATTCTTAAAAGATCCCTAACACTATGTTTCTGGTGTTCGACTGTTCAAGAGTGATTTGCTAGGATTATGGTTATTTGATTCAATAAATTTGTGATCTGTCAACATCCAATTTCGTCCGGACAAATAAAAATTATTTTTGCAAATAAAAAAGTAAAGATAAGAAAATAAAACTTTTTACTCTGTGTTATTTAGTTTCTTTGTCATTTAAGATAAATAATAAAAAGAACTTTGACTTTATAAACAAGGTTTGATTAAACAATAATAAAAAATAAGATAAAATGAAATTTGTAAAAAGAAAATGATAAAACAACAAAAGAAGGTTTTGGGTCTGTTGAATAGAAAAATTAAGTGAACCCAATTTAACCGGAGGTTCATTAATAAAAATAGTTTTGATCCAGTTTGATGAAAATAAAAAAAATAAAAAAAAGGTTGTCTAAAGCCCAATTTATTAAGAGGTTGTTAGAAATTAAAAAAAATTACTATTTATACCTCACTTCTCTATTAATTGTGTTTGCCACATAAGCAATAATGTTTCCAGCTCTTCAGCCTTCCACTGCGAGATTCACCGTTTCTGTAGCTTAAGCTTTAATGCTCTTTCAATTCTTTTAGTTAGTGTTTGACAAATTTTATCTCTCTTGATTAAGGGTTGTAAATACACCATTTTCAGCTCTTTGCCTTCATGCTAATTGCATTAAGCCCTCATCCTTATTACATTTAGTCCTTCCCTAACTGTTATTTTTTTCATAATAAAATATAATAAATACAGTCTAAAAAAAAAAAAGTTAATATAGGCGTTGGAGTAATTGATTCTTAATTAAGAAACAATGATGCTAAGTTTTACTGTGGAAGATGAATGAATTATAAAACAAATATATAAAAAAGGATAAAAGACACAATAGAGGGGAGGATACTACATACAGGTTTTACTAAAGAGTAGCATTATACAGAAAAAACACATAAATTAAGAAACAAAAATAAAAATAACACATAAATTAAGAAACAAAAACAAAAAGAACACATAAATTAAGAAACAAAAACAAACGATCTTGCAAGAATTAAGAGTTCAAATTGTTGAAAGAAAGTTTCTGTTAGCATATTACAGAAGGAAAAAAAAAAAAAAAAGCTAGATCTTCAAGTGGAATTAAAAATTATGATTAAAAAATTATCTAGAAAGTCGCTGTTGTTGGCACGGTCTCATCCTCATCAACCAAATAACCCTTTTAGAAACCAAAAACAAAACCGATTTTGATCAATCTTTGAATTCAGTATTAGGAAAATACCTTAGGAATGCCAAACCAACATTTCGAATACCTCGAAACCCTTAATAAAAAAATAGAAATTCATACATAAAAAAATATAACCTGCAAATCTCAAATCATCTGAATTAGAAACCAATGCAGAGTCAAAACCCAAGATTAATTGCAACCCAATCATCCCGAACCACACTAGAACCAACCCAATCATCCCGAACCACACTGGAACCAGAAATCAAAATCGAAATCCAGATATTTCCCACCAAATGCTAATCCAGATATTATTCCTAGAAAATCCAATCCACCAGGAATTCTCAATTCAAAAAAATATAAAGATTTCTAAAAATAATAAAATAAGACATTTTCTAAAAAACTAAAAAACAGTTTAACAAAACATCTTTAAAAAATATAAAATAGCTCATAAAAAACTAAAAAAATATATAAAAATTTCAAAGATATATATCAAACATAATCAAACAAATTTCTTAAAATTTCTTAAATTAGAACTACGTGAACCCTGATTTTCTATCACGGATAGGAATACGTAGGAACAAGGTCCATCCTTGTCGGGTCCACAAATAAAAAATATAAATATTTAAATTAGAACTATGTGATTCTTGATTTTCCTTTGGAAATACGTAGGACCAAGATCCATCCTTGTTGGGTTAAAAAAATAAAAAATAAAAATTTGTTTTTGTTATTATTTTGTTTGCTTATTGTTCATTCGTAGTCTGTATTTTTTTGTAAATATATATTTATTCTTATTTGCTGTAATTACTATTTTTAATATCTTCCCCACAGGTAACCGACTCTCGAATCTTGAATCTGGTACACATTTTTATTTTTTTGGTTTTTCTATAATTTTTCTATAATAAGTTATAGTGGCGACTCCATTATCAATTTAAATATTTTAAAAAATAAATTTTGTGATCGTCCCGTATTGATCTCGGCTGCCACAAGACAAATTGCAAGTGTCCAAACAAAATAAAAAGCTAAAATTTTAATTTCCTTGATAAGTGAAGAAACACACAAAAAGCTATGTCAACAATTAAAAAAAGACATAACTAACCTTAATTTAACATATATAATATTAAATTTTTACAAACATAATCAATTATAAAAGAATTAATTAAATATGTATTAATTTTTTTAAAATAAATTATCAATTACATCAAATCAATAAATTATATTTTATTTTTAATTATTTTTAATCATAAGGATAAATCTTTAATTTTATAATTTTATATATTAAAAAATATTAAAATATCTATCCTATCTATCACATTATTCACAAATTTTCACCAACTTTTCACTCAAATCTTACCATATTTATTTTAATCCAAACAATCTAACTCTTCACACACTTTCATATTAAATCAACTCAAATTCACTCTCTCAAATTCTCTCCCCAATCCAAACAAAGCCTAAGAGGACTATTTATTGAAGAAGCTCATCATGAATATCTAATGCGGAATTTTGGAACTTTGAAAGCTCAAAATGTTATAATTGAACATTTTGGCCACTTTTGAACAAAGAAGTTCAAAGGTTTCGTGAAAATTCCATTGTACATAAGAAGTGCCGAATTTAGAGTTATGACTTATGGGTTCCATTTCACATGTTAGTATGATATTTCAATGGATTTTCTTTTTACTTGGTTTACGAAGGTCAGGTCATGATTCTATATTTGTGATAGATTACATATTTTTAAAATGAGTAATTTTATGTCCTGTCACGTAATAGGTTATGCTTAATTTACTTGCTAAAGTAAGATTGTACGGATATGGTGTTTTATACATCTATTAAGTTCTTGTAATTCTTAGAAGATATTTTAGGGAAAATAGGGTATTAAACTTCTTTTCTCAAATATTTGTATTCCTAAACTAATGGTTAGACCAAAGTGATTAGTAAGACTTTATCTCAACTACTTTGTTGTATAATTTCTAAAAATCTAAAGAGAGTGAAAAGATTTTATTCCACATGTAGAGTTTTCTAGTAGAGTCATCTAAAATAAAACTTCTTACTCACCTATAATATTGTTTATATATCTGACTTCTTTTGATTTACTAATTCTTTTGATTTATTACTCCTTTTGATTTACTACCTTTTCTTCTTATGAAGTTAAGATGTGTAATAATGGAGCTATGAAAAGCAAAATTAGTGGAGGATTTGAATGCTCAGGTTCAAAATGAACTAAAAAGAACTAAAGAAAGTATCCCAATTTGAAAATTCCACCAACAAAGGGAGGAAATAATTCATCTTTCATCCACAAGATTGCATGGGGCTACATTTGAGAAGGATAAATTTCTTAATATGAGAAAGTCTAAAGTCTAATATCGAAAAAATAGTCTTTTCCTAATCCTATGGAGGATAAATAAGAATGCATATAAAATAAACTTTGTAATATTATATTGTGAGTCCTAGTTTCAATTGAAGTTATTTCTCTCATTTTAATGCTTATCTTTCAAATTTATAGACACATTTTTTCAATATGGGGTAGATGATGTGATCGTGAAAGCAGAATAAGCAATTCAAGACGAAAATAAGAGCTTTAAGGGTGGAGAAGCTACTAAAAAGTCTTTAAAAGGAATATGACTGAATAAAAAGAAGGAATAAGAAATAAGAAAAAAATTTTAAAGGAAGATTTATAAGAGAAATATGAAAGAACTTGAAGAGAAAATTAAGAGGCATCATAATTTGTTACTTTCTAGAAGTTTTTAGAATATTTTAATAATTTTTATATAGGATTTTATAAAAATTTCTAAAAATTTATAAAAGGTGAAAAACAAGTGAGAATATACATTAAATCACTCAATCAAGTTCATGCACCTAACCATCTCATCATAAAGAAGTTATAACTTTCTTCACACCTCACTTTCATTGGAGGTCATATGTCACTTCCAACAAGGTTGCATATGACTTCTCTCCTCCCCCCTCCTTACATAATAAAAAGGTTCTTCCATGTAATCTTCACACTTGAAATGAATGAACTAGAGTTCATGAAGATTTTAAAATCCTTTCTAAGGGCAACCAAAGGATACAAAGTCTTATGTGTAAAAATTTGTAACTTTCTTCACGTCACTTTCAAAGTGCATATGAAGATTGTGACTACTTCACGTATCATCCTAACTAATGAGATCTTCCACATGTGCTAATACAAAAATGAGGAAGTTAACTTTGTGTAATCATGATATTAATAACATTCAGTGTAATCATTAACGTGTCTTCAAGCAATGTAATGATTAGTTTAATGTACATGATTAAGATTCTTTAATAATGTATTCAGATAAGTTTTACCACTTTTGTAAATTTGGGCTCAAATGTCCTTTTAGAAGCAAGGTCAAATATCTCTTTTAAAGTTTACACTTGTATATTAAATACAAAAGATTTGTAAGAATACTTGATGCTAAGCACTAGACAAAATCATCCCTCCGAGGAGATCATAAGTTTTGATGATAATAAATACTATAATGGTAAATAGAAAAAAAAAACATGTAGTATAGCTCAGAAAGATGATTGCCCAAGAATCAATGTATCATATGATACGCTGATACATTGAATAGAGGAATCGTACAAGAATTAATGCATGAGATGATAAGTTGGAGTGTAAGGACCAATGTTGACTCACGGGTTAGATGACCAAAATCAAATGGATGAAGAAATTGTGTGAAGTCATAACTAGACAAAAGCATCAAAAGATGCAAATTCCACAAAGAGCGTCAGATGGACAAATCAACACGCAAGACAGATGGAATAATCAAGAGTATATCAGGCGAAACAATTTTTTTATGATAGACAGATCTATCATCTTGGTGAGTATCTCTAAACTTTGTGCTTACATATATCATTAGAATTTCAAAGATGTGATTTATGAGTTTATTAAAATATATTTAAATCTAAATTGCTTCAACATGTAATATCATGCAAAATTTAAAAGGTTTTTGAAATAAATTAATGATCAAAGTTCTAAGATAAGAAAGTTTCATATAATTTTTATTTGTTCATCTTAGATGTAATTTGTACATCAAACAAAATTAATTCTGATTGAATTTGATTGATTATCATTATTGAAAATAATATTTTCACTGAAGGAACAATGCAAATGTTTCCAAATTAACCGAGAGAAGGATGAAGATGCTTATGCTCAAGTGATGAAAAAACTTATGAAGCATACAACATTCAAATGACTACCAGAGAAAGGATGAATAAAAGAACAAAATTTGTGAATAAGAACACAATCAACAATTCTCATCCTAATGTTCAAAGTGTTTAAATGGAAAGTTTTCAAAAGGAATTGTAGACATTTAATATGCATTGATGAAGAATATTCAACAATGTATAAGAATTGAGAATAAAATTCTTATTAATTTACAGAATAATTTGATGATATGGTGGTTGTTATAGAAGAAACTAAGGAATTGTCAATCATGATTTTTCAAGGGTTGATGGGATTATTTAGATCTTACAAACAAAGATTTTTACATCATTTTGAGAAGTAATTTGAAAGTGTCATCTCAAAAAGACAAATCAACAAATACTTGTGAGTTTTTTAGAGGTGGTAGATTAGGCAGAGGAAGAGGAAGAAACTCACACGAAAGAGGATATTATTATGGTGAAAAAAGGAAATAATGGAGGATCAAACAAATGGTGTGGGATCTGTAAGAAGAACAATTATAAAGAAAAAATTTTGTTGGAATAAAGACAAGTTACAATGTTATAGTTGTGGACAGTTTGGCATGTTCAAAAGGATTGTCACTTTGACAATCAACAACATAATTCATTTGTTGAAGTAGAAGCATAACATGGTGAAGACAACTTGTTCTTTGCTTGTCAAAAGATATTAATCATATGACTGGATATAAAGAAACAAATTTATTGAGTATTGGACAACTTTTGGAACACAATTAATTATTCTTTTCATTTGTGGGAGTTCAAAATTTTTAATTCAAAAAGTAAAATTATTGTTACAATGAAAATGACAAATAAAGAAAATGAAATGACTATTGTCTATGATATAGGAGGCTAGGACACTTCAATTATAGTGATATGTTACTTTCTCAAAAAGAATATGATGTTTGGACTATTAAATATTAAGAAGAAGGTCTAATGAATTATTAATGACTTTACTCATTACATGTGTTTCTTTTATGAAAAAAAAAAAAAACTAAAGTATTTGATGTATTTAAAAAGTTTAAATCATCTTGTGCAAAAATAAAGTGGTAGATCTAAAAAAGTTGAGAAGTGACATAGAAAAGAAGTATCTCTTCAATAAATTTAGAAAATTTCGTGAAGATGAAATAGTAAAAAGACAATTGACAATTGACTATATATTAACTATACATTAATGATGGATTGTTAACCATCTATAAAGTTGAGTGGATGAAAAATTGTCTTGGGTATATGGGTAGACATTGGAGTGGGCGTGTGTAGATAGAAATTTGAGTTGGACGGCTTCTTCCTGCACCTCCTTTGCTTCTTTCTACACTTACAGACATTGTGAATGGATGAAATTGTCCTTTAACAAAAAGATGTAAAATACCTTTAATGCCCCATTTTGCCTTACACTTCCATTTTGTAAATGTGTTGTCATTTCGATTTCACGTTTGTGCCGCCGTTGAGAGTAAGGAATGCACTAACTTAAAGAAGAATCGTGATACATTGTTTTCGTCGCCTGTGAGGGTATGTGTATGTTTTTTTAATGGAAAGTGGAGGCGAAGAAGGCGGGGAAGGGGATTTTGGTTACACATTGTTTCAGAAACGATTCTTGTTTTCTACATACATTTCCAATTTTACAATCTGGAAGCTTCTTCCAAATTTAGAATTAGCTTTTAGATTGTTAAATCCAAAATACTTTAGAACGAAAATTGCTTTCGAAATATATTTTTGACTTTCGGAACATACTTTTCCAAAATACATTTTTGATTTCCTAAATACAAAACCTAGCTTCTGGATTCACCTTTTCCATAATACACATTTACCTTACGGTTTGAATTTTAAGAAATATATTTTGAAATAAATTTTCTTATTCCAGATTCACCTAATCCGAAAGTCAAAATCCTATTCCAAATTATGCTAATCTTTAGGATTCTACAATTCGATGATTTTCCAGATTACACATTCCTAATGTCAAAATACAACCCATATCAACCCCAACTCCAATCACACATTTCCATTTTCACCCGTCAAAAACCTATACATTAATTTCATAAGTACAATAAAATCTTTTTCACATGAATATTTTGAGAGTTTAATTTTCCGTGAAGAAAGAAGTCGTCTTTGAGTTGAAGAGCCAAGGTCCAAGGTCGAAGTTGGGTTGAGATGTAAAAAAAAAAAAAATAAAGTGATTCTTCCTACATCTCCATACTTTTTTTTCTTGTACCTCCATAATTTGAAAAATCAAAATATTCTTACTTTTGATGTTTTTGTTATAAAACTGACATTAATTTAGTGTTTAACTTAAATAAAATGTCAAACACTTATCCCAAAAACGAATGCTCATAAAAAATAACATGCTACCATGTTTAAAGTTAAGGAAGGGACTGATGATCTTGTATTGGTTAAAAAATGAGTTGACTATATTAGTTTGAAAATAAATTATAGAATGACTCTAAATAATTGAGTTGAAAAAAAATCAAATTCAAATTAAGTCAAAATTAACCAATCTAAAATCACCGAAATAAAAAAAATTTAAATATCACACGAAGTGTTATAAAATAAATTATGATTATATCTTTTTGGTAAATTTGTTGTATAATTATCTCTTATTTATTGTTTAGAACTTGAATATTATCTTACACTCATTAAATCATAGCATCTAATTATAAAAAGTTCTAAAAGTAATAAAAAAAATTATCTGTAACATAATATTATAACAAATTGATATAAAAAAAATAATGTGATTTTATTGAATATCTACTTCGGTTAGAAGAACCACGATTTAACACCAAAAACAAACACGTGTTACTGTTACCTTGTTTCACAATTTTCTATTTTGATTTTCTGAAAAACTTTCTGATGGATACACGTGTCCTGAATTGTTATTATCATAGACGAATATTTAGGTTTACATTATATGATTATTTATCATGGAAATAAATAAATATGTTATCACTTTTAAGATGTAAAAATAATCAACACGTGTTCTTGACAACGTTTTTTTTCTTGTAAGATGTAAAAGATTCAACTATATATATAGTAAAATTTTATCACTTTATAATTAATCATATATATATATATATATATATATAATAATTTTGATTACTTGAATATATAAAAGTAGAATTTATTTCAGAATAACTTCTATTAGTTAATATATTAACAATTATTTTAAAAACTCCGTCCTAATTAGTAAATTAGAAAAATTAATCAAAACATATTTAAAATGATACAAAACAATTTAATCAATCGTCCGATAAGTACTGCAGTAGAAAATAACTATAAACCAATCCACATTAATTTTATTACAAAAATTGCTGTTCTTTATCAACCCAAATATCGCATTGTTTATGTTGAATTACGTATATAAGTTCAAAAGTAATCTAAGAAATTTACCTTTTTTTCTATTAAAATATGTCTTATTTAAAAATTTAAGTTTGTATCTAAAGATTAGTCTTAATCAAAATAGAAAAAATTTTAATAAAGTAAATGTTGAAAAAACAAACAAATGAAATGAAATGAAATTAAATATATTTATATTGGTCTAGTGGTGACGAATCCGAAATAATGAAAAATATAACAAAAAATATTGATAGAAATTTAGATACTTAAATATTTTGAAAACCAAATCTTATATCTCTCGCTCTTTAGATTAAGAGGAATAACTTTCAATTTAAAGTAGTTTTCTCTATTATTTACTCGTTAAACATACCATATATCTATATACAATGTGCTATAATTGTGATTAATCTTATCTTATAAAAAAATTATAGATTAGCATAATAATAAGTCCATACAAAAAAAAAAAAAAAACCATATATAAGAAGAAGAACAATATACGAAGAGATAACCCCCACAGAAACAACACTCTCTGTTTTTGGCATCAGGGTTCAACCACCAAACACACTTTCAAGAACCATTTTCTTCTTCAATGCGTCCACCGCGGAAGAAGGTGAATTTTCGCCCCGGCGACAAGGTGGAGGTGTGTAGCAACGAGGAGGGCTTCTTCGGCTCCTACTACCGCGCCACCGTCGTCTCGGCTCTCGACACCGGCCTCTATGTCGTACGCTACGACACGCTGCTCGAAGACGACGAGTCCCAGCCGCTCACGGCCACCGTCTTCCCCAAAGAGCTCCGCCCTAAGCCGCCGCGCATCGCCGCCTCCTCCTCCTTCGCGCTCTACCAGCGCGTCGACGCCTTCGACAACGACGGCTGGTGGGCCGGCGAGATCACCGGCAAGGTCGACGACGACCACTACTATGTATACTTTACCACCACTCACGAGGAGATCCTCTACCCCGCCTCCGCAATTAGGGTTCACCAGGATTGGATCAACGGCCAATGGATTCGCTCCAATTCACGTTTCAATTGACGAATTCGTGAAACCAATCTTGGATAGATTTCGTGTTGTGGGTTTTAATTTCAATCCGTAATAGAATGGAACATGTACACTGTGCCTTTTGCTGTTTGTACATTTAATTGTCCTTCCATTTGCTTATATCACATATCAGATCGTAGAAACTCTGTTGATTCAAGTCCAACCTCAATTCAGTTCTTGTCTTTTAATTGTTTTCTTTTTCTTAATCTTTCTGGGTTAGTTTCTTTGTCTGCGTTTGTTTGTGAAGTAGGTGTTTTTTTATTAGATTTAATGGGTCGGAAAGTTGGGAATACCAGGGGCTGGTTACGGTGGTTTATTGAAGATAAAGTTTCAAGAAAAAGAAAAACTGCAACGATGCACAGTTTTTTGACCTTTTGTGTGGATGTAGAAAGGAATACGAAACCTGGGTTAATTTGATTTGTTTAAAAAAAAAAAAACCTTTTGCAGTTTTTTTAGTGAAACTTGTTAATATCCTAAACCATAAACTACGTGGTTTTGTTGCCCCTTGTTTTAATTTTTTCTTGATGAATCTATATGGAATGGTGTTAATTAACTTGACGGTTTGGTTTTCCACTACACCCTATTGGGTATTTCAAACGTTTGTTAATGGTTTTGCACATGCATGGGGTAATTTTAGTGTTTAGCATTGTGAAGAGTAATAAATTCCAGTGTTTTCTGATAAATAAATTATTAGTGACAGTACTTTATTGCGAGACATATTTTATAAATCAGTAGTTGTGTGGATAAATAAATATTTAAAAGGTTTTGTTTCAAAGTGGTCACGTGACGCTCGTGCACTTCTCCTTGCGGAAGTGCTCTCTCTTGGTTGGTGTGTTGGTGGATGAAATCAATCAATATGAAGGATTGATAAAGCATAGATAGAGAACATTTTCATTTTTTTTTTCTTTTGTAATTTGGTACGTTTAGAAAATTTCTAGAATGGGAAAAAATTGTGGGAACCTTTGGTTAACTATAATCTTTTCAATTTTGGAGAGCAGAGAAGGGATCTGAATTACTTGTCTTAATTGGATGGTGTGAAAATCCTTTGAATTATTGGACGAAGTTTCATGGTTTTTGAGGGAAACTTTATTTTCACAAAATTAGATTTGAAGGTATGGAGGAATTTTTTAAGTGAAAAAGTATAAAAGTAAAAAATTATTATGCATGACCTTTTAGCTGCGAGTAAGTAAAAAAAGAAAGAGAAGAATTGATTGAGGTTGGTGAACAAGATTTGAATAAGGAGTGAGGTGCATCATAGGTGCTTAATAAATCCTATTATTATGTTTGATGGAGATTATTATTGACCTTTTGTTGATATGGGATGAAATTGGCTATAACATAACCAAGAATCAAAGAATGTTGAAACGAAGGAGCTAAGAGGTAAGACTTTATGTGTGAAAAACCTAATAGGACTAAGAACATGTAAGTGTATGTATATTGATAATATTGCTATGCGATGAAGGAAAATATGAAGAAATTTAGCTATTGAAAGTTGAAGGGTAGTGTGCTTAAGCTGGAAGATTATGATATTTTTGGTGAAGAAATCCTATTGTCTATTTTTCCTAATTTTATAGTTTATCTTTTTGTTTTGCTCAACGTTGTACTAATACAAAGACACCATGTTTCATATACAAGACACCAAAAATTTTGCACTAAAAAACAACATATTTCTTATGATGCTTTAGTGCTGGGATCATCCATCACCTATGTTATTCTCACTTAGTCCAACCCTGTTGATAAAATATTTCCATCCCGCCATATTTTGCTTACACTATGTTAGTTATATTGGTGTTGCATTCTTGGTTGTGCCTAGATAGTTACCAAGATCTTTTATGATAGTACAACCTGTCTAGAAGATTTATTTGTTCCTAACAATTTTTGTACTGGTCAATTCAACCATAACAACCATAGTTTTTATATATCTAATTCATTGTTCTACTCATGGTTTTCCCTTAACACTCACTTCAAATAAATGATATTTTATTTCTAGTCTCTGAAAATAGATCTAAAATTATAATCATAATCCACCCTCACCAACATCCTCCTATGCTGGTTGGACTGCCTCTTTTATTTCCTTGTGACTCCTTGATCCCTCAGTCATATTAAAATAAAAGCCTAGCTAGCCTGGTTCCACTCCATATGATTTCATATGTGCTTGGATATTTGATTTTGTGTTGTAGATTTTGAGTCTCACCCTACATCCCTCACCAATTAACTCCTCTGTTGGATATTTAATTTTGTGTAGTAGATTGAGTCCTACCCTACATCCCTTACCGATTAACTCTTTATTACACGGGTACTTGTAGCACTTAGATGAGATGTGAGTTAAGTCTACATTAGAATATCACAAATCCAAAAGATAAATTTGATAAAAAAAAATTCAAACTTTCAAATCTAATCTATAATTATCTAAAAAAAATCGATATTGTAAAATCAATATATAATTATCTAAATTTATATTACTTTAAGCCTATATAGATTTATGTGAAATTCAAATCCATACTTTTGACTTTTAAATTCAATCTATTTAATTGGATTTGGATCGGATAACTTTTTGAATTTTAAAAATTCAAAAAGTCAAGTCGTGTCTCTATTTTTTCAAGTTATGAAATACTAGATTAAATCATATTTAAGTAAAGTAGCACCAGATCGAGATCAGGTTGAGCCGAGTTGAGTCAAGAAAAGGTCGAGTTGATTTATCCAAAACTTAAGTTAAGACGAGTCGACCAAGAGACATGTCAAGTCGGGTCAACCCAGGCCTATGTCAAGTCAATTTAGTCTTGACTCAACCTAGACCCATATTGAGTTGAGTCGGCGTAGGCCTAGGTCGAGACAAATCGACCCAAGTTGACTTTAATTAGAGTTAGTATAGGTTCAAGTCCAACTCTAATCTAGGTTAACCCGAGTCAACTCAGGCCAGAGTCAAGTTTAGTCAATCTAAACCCAGATCGAGTCAAATTTGTTGGATCTAAGTTGATTCGAGTTAGCCCGAGCCCAGATCAAATTGAGTAGCCCTGGCCCAATCCTTACCAAATCAACCCAGGGCCAAGTCAAACTAAGCCGACCATGGGCTGGTAGAACAGAGTTCACTCGACATGAGTTGATTTAAGTCGACTAGGCTTAGGTTGAGCAAAGTCAACTCAACGCAAATTGAGCTGAGTCAATTTGGCCCAGGTCAAGTCCACTCGACCCAGGTTGAGTCAAGTGGGTCTGGGCCAAAGTCAAGTCAAATCAATTCAGGCCTAAGTCGTGCTTTGTTATATTGTGTCCAAGTCGAGTCAAATCGACCAAAGCCTAAATTAAGTGAGTCGATTTGAGCTTAGATAAAGCTGATTTATCTTATAACCAACTTGAGTCGAGTGAGTTCTAACCCATGGTAACTTATGTGAGCCCAAGCTACCCAAATCGAGTTGAATTGACCGGGTTAAGATTGAGCAGAGTGGGCCTCAATCTAGGTCCAGTCATTTAGAACAGGGATGAACCAACCAAGTTTATCACCTCATCCGATGAAGGGAGCTTATAAGCATGATTAGCAAGATTAAACACAAGTTTATGTCATTAATGGAGCTTATCATCAAGGACCTATCAATGAACCTACAAACTGACATACTATTTCTATAAATAAGGAGACACCTCTCTCTATTTATTTAACCACTCATCTTTGATAAAAATTGACTTGATCTTCGAAATATCTTTACAGGTATCTTCTCCCCTAAGTGGAGAAGGAAAAGACGCTTGACTTTAAAAAATACACCAAACCTTAAAGACCAACTGAAGACTCGTAATTAATTTTACAAATATTTTTCTTGTGTAAGTAATTCTGCCCATCCTCTCAACATTCTTTCTTTACCTGGAACAAATATTAATAATTTCTTTACCTGGAACAAATATTAATAATACCATTTACTTCTTGTTGTTTTTCTTTTATAATAATCATATTGATATTCTTGTTCTGAATGAAATTTAATAAGTTCCATATAAATCATATTAGTACTCAATTAATCCAAAATTGGGTTCTATCTCGACTGTCCATTTTAAAATGACATCACAATATTCACGAATGTAGTTCATTATTTAGACAAAATACAATGTATAACAGTCATAAATATACAAAATAATTTATTATGGGGAGAGAGGATTGCACATAATTGGATTAAATTTGATATCAATGTGGTTAAGAATCTTTGTTCCGCCCATATATTAACAATGATAGCTGAGATATTTGGAAGTGCCGTTGATAGCATTTATGAACAAACCCTAGGGTGGTGATTGTGCCTAATTAGGTAACCTCCAACCTCTAAAGCATAAGCACTTCTAATGATGGGCATGTTCAGAATTAATTATTTTTTAAGGAATGTTGTAAAAGAAAACTTAATTACTCTTTCATTCAAAACTTCACTGTTATAGTCTTACATTAAGAACTTGAAGTATACCCAAAAAGGTTACTATATATTAAAACAAAAATGTTAGAAATAAGATAAAAAAAAAGCCTAAAAACTATTTTTTTTCCAAATGAGTGAATCTTCGTTCTAAAACATGAACTGCATTGGGGAGCTTGCGATATTTCCTTCTCTTTCTGACTTTGTCTTAAAAGTTAAAACTTTTTGAACCTATTTCCATAGCTCTAATACAAGCCAACTGAGCCTTCCTTCAACTTCCTTTAACTTTCTTTAACCGTGTAGTTGTAATTAGTCCACGTAGCATATTTAGGATGTATTTGAATTTGAAGATGAATTTGAGTAGAAAATAAAAAATTTGAGGTATAAATGAGTGAAAAATATATATGTTTAGATTAAAGAAAAGATTATGAAAAATAAAAAAAATTATGAAAGTTCTAAGTCATATGATGGATGTAGTAAATAAAATATTTTTTTAAATAAATGAAACAAAATTAGGTATAATTCGTAAAAAAATTAAATTTGAAAATAAATCATTTTTTAATATTATTTATTTTATAAATTTATTTTAATTTTATTATTATTTTATAAGTTTATCATTAATATATTTTAAATTTTTAATGTTTATTAATAGTTTATTATTATTATTTTATAATTTTATTAAATTTATTTAACGTAAAACATATAAATTTATTTTACTTTATTAATTGTTTTAATATTCTTATTTTATTATAAACTTAATTATATATATATATATATATGTTAATTATTATTATTATTTTAAAATTAAAGAACAAATATTTTTGTTATATTTTATTTAGTTACAAAATCAACCTTTCTTTGCATAAAGTGGAAAGTTTGAGGGGAACATTTTTTCGTTTTTAATGATTTCATATCTCATTTTTCAAATTTTATATGCATTTCTTCTCTGAGTAAGTTTCTATTGTAAGTGAATCTTTTATATTTTACTTTAATTGTATTTTCATAGAATGATAGCTTTCACTACATGAAAAAAATCTATTTAGAGTCTAATTTTTAGCAACCAAATAAAATGGTTATTAATTGTGACCAAAATAATCATCAAATTAGGTTTTGGTTGTTAAATAAGTACAAAATAAAAGTAATAATTGGATTTAGTGACTAATTAAGTCAAGATAATTGGTATTTAACATTAGCTACCAACATTTCAGTCACTTATACCATTAGATTCTAAACTGGTATGTAATTATAAGTTAGAGACTAATTTTAAATCTAATGGTATAAGTGACTAAAACCTTGGTAACTAATGTTAGATACTAATTATCTTGACTTAATTGATCACTAAATCCAATTATTACTTTTATCTTGTACTTATTTGGAAACCAAAACCTAATTTTGTGTGATTATTTTGGTCACAAGTAGCAATAATTTTATTTGATAGCTAAAATTAATTTCTAAATAGTTTTTTTTTTTTTTTGTAGTATTATGAATTGGAATAATTTTTCATGTTGATGTTGAAATCCTTTATCACATCCACATGTGTATACATAACTTATAACAATTCACTTAGGATTCCTTGTAAATTACCTTAACTTTTTATGCAAAAACAAGATACTAAGCACTTTTCTTTTATCTTCTCTTTAAAATTGTTTATTGAACACTAGTACGGATTGTTGATTTAGGGATGTGGGACTCACTTCCTTCTTCTAATCTCTTCTGGAATACGTTAATTTTTTATTTTGGATTATGTTATTCGATTTTATAACTTGTTTCTTGAACTCAGTCTTCTTACTCAATTCGTCCTTTTCCTTTTCTGTTAGGAAGGACCTGCAAAAGATGTTTCGACGATCAATTCAGTATGTGAATACTATTTATAAGATTGTTGTTAAGGCCGTGCTACTATTTATTTAAGCTATTATTATATTTTTCATATTTAAGCTATTATTATATTTTTCATTTAAGCCCAACATTATAATTACATTATAATTATCTTTAAATTGATATAGTTGTTTTCTAATTACCATTTAACCCTTTTTGAGGTTAGGGCTTTAACACTCCATACTCGGTTATTGAGAGAGCCAAATCGTGTCGGTTTATTTCCAAACTCATGATAAGGGTACAAAAGTTTTTGATGACATCTAAAAACAATATATACAAATATATTCCCATTTAAATGTGAATATATGTAAGGTTTTCCCATAAAACAAAGTAATAAAATATGCAACAAATGTATTTGATGCCCATAAACTGCTCATATGAATTGCCACCTCAAATGTTTGAAATTAATCTCACACCAATTACTAAATTTCTACCACTGGGTTGACCCTAGTGGGTGTTGAATTTTCACTTAGGAATGGTTGACAGTTGATGGTGTATAAGAAGGAGCACTTGCTACAATCTTCTTTTCTTGATCCTTTTGGCTGCATGCCAAAGATCGGTTGGTAACGTGTATTGCTTCACATTGAACAAAGTCTTTTGAGGACACCTCATTCTGCTTCATCTGTGTTTCCTTGCTTTTTCCCCACAACAACATGTACAATCCTCCCACAACTAACACTGATCCTGTAACACTGCAAAAGTACATAAACAAACCATAATGCGTTCACACTTGAAAAGGAAGTTGAAGGTTCACATATAACTACATAGCTAATTTAGTTTGTTCAATTCACACCTTCCAATGCTGGGACACTCATCTAGTACCAATGGCTCCAAAAGGGTCACAATCACCAGCATAAGAGGAATAAAAGCAGAAGCATATAGTGGTCCCTTCCTTCGCACACACCACGCTAGAAGGGCGTAACCCACTGCACCGGCCAAAATTCCCTTCAAAACAAAAAATATAGCAACCAAAACCTCATTTTAAGCATGCAATATTTTGGTTGTATGTGTGTGCTGCTCATGGCAAAGGAGAGTATTTAGAAAGCACCAAAAGCAAATATTCAATCAATTACTGAAGAGGCTGCTGTTGCAAGCCTAAAGTTCCAACCAACTTTCCACTGCCTCCAATCGCTCTCAGTACTAAGAGCAAATATAACGGATTGGATTGAGGCCATTGAAGATGTTAAAGCCGCAATTGAATAATGCCCCGGAAACTTTTCGCTCATCTTTGTCTGCATTATCTTACAAAATTCAATTTCTGAGTGAATTAAGGCAAAAAAGTAGTATAAATTTGGAGAAAAATGTCTTGAAAATGTAAAGGTTTTGGTAATGTTTTTAAGAAACACCCTCTTGGTGAGTGCAGACTCATTTGATTATTGATCCTAAAAATAACTTTCCAAAATATTTAGAATTATATTAGTATCATACTATTGTAGTTTGTAACACACTTTTTGTAAAATCTTGAGAAAGTTATTGAAGGCAAGTGTGAGTTGAACCTGGATTATCAACCACACCGAGTAGCTCAAAGCGGCTCCAAAGGCTATTACGCAGCCCCACAAGAGAGAACCTGTGGGGGTACCATGTCGTGATGGTGCATGGTTTAACAAGTCAATATTTGTTGACCAGAGGCATAACTTTTTTCCTTCGTAGAAAGTGAGGATCATGGCACCACCAATTCCTGTAATAGTTCCCACCAACTTGGCCATGCCACCTGCTGTTCCAAGATTTGACTTCTCAAGTCTGCATAATCGAGCAGG
>Ga0099825_1000314_pt1 | contig 47515 bp, 28 predicted proteins | sample SiratroredBW_FD_76838 | JGI IMG/M metagenome (GOLD analysis project Ga0099825, IMG submission 76838) | Root nodule microbial communities of legume samples collected from California, USA - Siratro red BW | ecosystem: Host-associated > Plants > Roots > Nodule | place: USA: California | collected...
ATATATATATATAAATAGGTTTAAAATACGTTATCGTTTTTCTTACAATTGATTTTATCGTTTTTCTTTTTTTTCTTTAAATATGTGTAGGTTTATACTTCACTTTTCTGTATCAATTAAGAAATAATTTTCTGGAAAATATGAACAAGTGGAAGAATTAATTGTATAGGTTGAAATTTTGGAGTTTTATCTACTTTGGTTGGAAGTTTGTGATTATTGGAGTTGGTTTTCCTTGTAAAGGAACTATCACCAAATAAAAGGAGTTAATAACTTACACTATTTCAATTCAAATGTGTTAGAATTGCATTAAATATTGTGAAATTGAATTGGTATTTATATGAATTTGAAATACTAATTTTGTCAATAATGTGAATCACTTGGTTTATATATTAATATTGGTTTATTAAACAGTCAAAATTTTCGACTTGTTATATATATTACAATATATTGTTTGGATGATTTGCACAATGATAAATTGTTATGTTTAAAATATATATTACAACATATATGTGTTAAGAAGCACATAAAGTGAACTTCTGAATGTTGATTGTCTTAATGTGTTTAATAAAATCTGAACGAGTTAGAATATTAACAATTAATTTTCTTATATTGACTTGAAATCACTCAACTTATGTTTAAATTATGTTAAATTAGTCAAGTTCGAGTATTTTTTTTTTTAGTATCATTATTTAATCAGTTGATTTGTAGTAATTATTTAAAAAATTGTATTTAGAATATAAAATTTAGAAATATCTAGACTCTATATATGTATACATAGAGAGAGAAACATTGTTTTCAATCAGGTTTTGCTTTTGCCTTAACAAGTGACCATGATTTCTAAAATAATAAATACAATGCCTTTAGGGGGCTCCACTCAGGTGTAGTGAATCTGGGAATAATTAATACACGTGGTACATGCTTCACCAAATATGTCCAAAGTTGTCTGGATTTATATCTGTACCAAAATATCCTTTATATTTAAAAAAAAATAAAAGTGAGAAAAAAAATTAAAAGTGAGAAAAATCTAGATGAAATATGTGATATATATTATGAGTACATAATTGATTGAAACAGTAAGACACTATTATTAGGAGGCATGTGATAATTTTATCAACCTGAACCAAAGAAAATAAGTGAACTAGTTCATAGCAGTGGTTCAGTTTTGAATTTTAGCAACCTATTAATTTGAACTTATATATCTTAGAAAATTTTAAACTTTTTAAGTTAAAAATAAGAATTTAGATAAAATATATAAGACAAATTTGACAAAGTCAATAATATATTAGTTAGTTTTAACTTTTATTGTATTTTATGGGAATATTTATACAGAAATTTGTGAAGAAATCCATGATCATGTTCATCCTTTGTACCCATCTCCTTGTTTTTTTTCATCAACCTCTTATATTCTTGAAAATTCCCAACCTTTTTATTCTTTATTCTGGGCAATAGAAAGGGGTAACGTGGAAGAACTCAACGGTACTCAGGTTGCTACCTCTTAATCATTGCAAATATGTGAACTAAATTGGACCTCTTTAATAGTATCGTGAATTGTGTGGAGATAAATCATTAACCAGTTTTGTACTATTAAAATTATTAAAAAAATAATAAAAACCATAAAAATATTAATTAAAATATAAAAAACTATTAACGTATTTTTGTTTTATAATTCACTGCAACAAGTTTAAATATAATAATGAGAATTATACATATTTCATTATAATAAAAAATATCAATTATTTAATATATATTGTGATATTTTAAAGAGATTCATAATATTTACAAATTTTACACAAAACACTGTTTTCTTTTCATACTTTTTAAAATGTTTTGAGAACGTACAAATTAAAGTTGACATGACATGATTATTTGTTGAGATTAGTGTGAAGTTTCTAGTTAAGAAATGTCCCACAATGACATGAAACTTTCTTTAACTTGTTCATGTTTTTTGGTGGAGAAACTAGGTAGTTCAAATGAGCACCGCACATTTTAGTTTATTATAATAAATTTGAGATGCGGAAATTAGATGTTCTTCCTATGATAATTCTGAGAAGCTTTTGCTTTACGTCATTTCGCTCTTTTCTTCACCTTTAATATATTTAATTATTAGCTTGTAAATTCAACCCCCTTCCCTTGCTTATTTTTCATTTTTCTTCTTTACAACTCATAAATATATTATTTTTTTAATAAATTTTAATATATTAATTTTTGTTCGAAATACGACTGAATATTGAATATAGAAACCTCTCTTAACGAAAATTCAGACTTTAATTCTACATACTGTGGAAGACTAATATCTGTCCCTAAATCCAACTCCTGTTTGTAAAATTTAAAGTTGTATTAGTCCTAAAAATAATCGCGTGTCCTTTTAAAAAATCCACTTTTAATATTAACCATGTATGGTAAAATTTAACAATAATAGTTATTGTTCTTTTATATTTTAAAAAATATGCGTTCTCGTTATAAATAATATAATCGATGAAATTCAATTTATATAAAAATATTAAAGTATATATATATATATATATATATATATATATATATATATATAATAATAATAATAATAATAATAATAATAATAATAATAATAATCAACTTTAGATCTTTCACTGGAGATTTGATGTTTTGTCCATTGTTTCTCATTTTGGTGTCTTATTTTTGATTTTTTAGACATTGAACTTGTATATAATGAAATATGTGATTATACATAAACATAAATATAATTTCAATCAAGCAATTCACATGAATAATTGATTTGACAATGCAAATAGTTAATTATGCTTCATAATAAGTAATATGCACGTAATAAATTCATAAAGATAGAAAATATATAATTATTCACATGATTTTTTTTTTCATTAAATATATATCGTTTAACTTTTTTTCGGTCTTTCTACTATATTTTACTTCAAATATTTTATTTTTCATCATTTATCTCACTTTTCTATCTTTTTACTTCTTTAACTTTTTTCATTCTATCCAAATAAATACTAAATATATTATTATAGAGACAACATAGAAAAAAATTTAAATAATAATAACCATAACAAAATTGTATTGAGAGAGACGCTGAAAAAAGACAATGCATGGCTAAAGTAGTAGATAAAAGTAGATGAGATTTTGTACGGAGAAGTTTTGGACCGCAGAGTTTGAAAGGCACAAGGATCACGTTTCAATTTCAACCAACCTCACAAAACTTGCTACCTATTGGGCTAATAATAATATCAGACACGTGTGGGCCCCTTATTTTCACACACAAACCCTATCAACAACCTTATCTCATCACTCCTTTATTCCATTAATAAAAAATATATATTATCAGTTATACCAGCACCTCTTAAAATTATCATTCAGGGTAAATAGTGAATTTATTCCTTAAAAGTAGGAAAATGTATAAATAAAAAATTTGTTTTAATTTGATTTTATAGTTAAAGTTGATCTATTCAAATTAATATTTATACCTGGTTGATATTTTATCTTTTGATGCCACAGTCTAGTGAATTAAACAAAAATAAAAATAATATTTTTAAAACTTGTGATGTCACTTGTTATTTTTATGACCTCATTATCATTTTGGTTGAACTAAATTATAAATATTTTTTATCTTTCAATATACTTTTAGATTTTTAGTAAGTTTAAATATCCATGAAGAAAAGTTTATTATTTATCCTATTATTTATTATATATTTTATATAAATAGTACTACTGCAAATGTACCAAAAAAGAAAAAGTGACTCACTGAGATCTATTTGGAGGTACTGTACAGATGATCAGAGAATAGGTAGGTTTCTGGATTGAATACGTATATAGAAATTGTTTATATATTTACATTTGAAAAAATATACTTACATTTGTGTCGGTGGTAATTTTTATGCACCGTTGAATCATTAAATATCTATATTTATATGTACAGTGGTTACTGGCATCCTTTTTTAAGTGCAGAGCTGTTAATATTCTAAAATTTTAGATAAAATCATAAAAAATATTCTAACATTTTAATATCAATGTAAGAAACACAAATTTAGTTAATATATTAACGAATGATAATAATTACAACCATTGCAATATTTTTAAAATTACTATATATATATATATATATATATATATATATATATATTATTTCCAAAATGGAAAACATTTATTATCTTTCTAGTTTATTTCATATGTTATAGAATATGAATGTATATCTATTTATATACACATTATAATCATAACCCGTCATTGTACAAATAATAAGTAGAAAGGTAATTTATCTAAAATATAAATTTATTATAATAAAATAATTTTATTTTAGTTTATCATAAAAACAAATTCCTCATTTAATTTGTCAATATTTCATTATATATATATTCATGAAATATTTTTATTATTTAAGTATACTTTAACTTCATCTATTCGTATAAATATAAGATGTTTAAGATTTGAATTTCATGATGACTTTATAGACGTATAATAAAATTCTTTTTAACTTTTTTATCACCTACTGTTTTAATTTATCTGATTTAAATACTTACTTAATAAAACTAAAATATCTTTATTGTAATACACAATTTAGATAGTATTTAGTTTGTGTCAGTTATCTCAAATTTATATTATCAATTATATACATTTCATATGGATATCTTATTTATAAGTATCTTTTGTATACAATGTAATTCATTTAAATGAAGACAATAAATCAAAATTCAATAGACAATCTAATATTTGATATGCATTTATGTATAATAGTCCTACTCATTTAATTAAAGATGTGAGTTTTTAAAACTAAATAAGTTTTTGTTTAAAAATTTTAGCTTCAGCGAAAATTATTTTGTTTAAACCAAAAATGCTTCGATAAATTAAAAGTGGCTCAATTGAACGAAAATTTAATCAAAAACATCTCCAAAAATATTGTCTAATTTTTTCTAGAATGAAAATAACTTACTCGAACTAAAATTAGGCCAAGTGAACCTGAAAAAACACTGTCTAATTATACTTCAGTAAAAATTGTTGTAAACCTAATATCTAAGTATAAATAAACTCATTTTCCAAATAAATAAATTTCAATAACTTATATTTTCAAAAAGCTAAACAAGTTTCAAAGAACAAATCTCCATATGTTCATCTAAACCTAATTTCACCATACAAAGTTTATATAAAACTTAGTCTTATTATCTATTCAAATCAAATAGTTTCAAACTCGATAGAAAAACATTTTGGAAACAAATCGAACAAGTTTTCCGTACACTATTTTAACATCAGTCAACACTTTCCAACAACCTTCATGATCTAAAATTAAAATTTGTATATAAAAATTATCACACCTCATATATTTAGTTTTTACAAAATATTTTTTATCCGTTGAAAGTTAATTATTTTTATAAAATGTTAGATATGAAATGGAAATTTTTCCATTTCACATATCTTAAAATATATTTAAATCTTATATTTTTTTTATCATCTCTGTACCTTATCTTTGGAAATTAGTTATCTATTTTTCTCATCTCTCAAAACAATGCAAACGTTTATAATTGAAAGTAATGGATGCCAGTGACTCACCATTCCTATTTTTTCACAAATTAAGTCATACAAATAACATTATATATGACATAACACACATAGAATAAAACAAAATCATTGTTTTGAATTAAAAATCTCCAGCAACAACTTCTCATATTTCTATTAAATTCTAATGAAAAAAATCACATTGTATATACAGTGTTGTATTTAAGATTTCTTATTTTAAAATTTAATTTTTTGATATCTGCTCACTGATAATATCCTCACAATGTTGATTGTGATGTGATTACGATGCCGTTTAGGAGAAGTTGAAGCACAACCACCTCTGACTCAACGTTATTGCCAATGCCATGTCCTTTGGTGGACAATGTTTTCAATACTTTATTCTAACCAAACACATTATTTTCACATTCCTTAAAAATTTTGTGTGATGGGCATATGCTACGTTATCTCTAAATTTTTCAAAAAATATTGAATAAATTTATGAAATTTAAATGTATTACTCTACAATCACTTTCTTGTATCTCTATTATGAACTACAATGAGAAAAATATGAACTATAAAAATAAAAATATACGATGAATGGTCGTCAAATTCTAGGAGATATAAGTTCTCAAACTTCCACACAATAAGAAGGACATTTTATATATATAAAAAATAATACTTGAAATAAGCTTCAAAGACTTATGTAAAAATGCTTATCTGTTCATAAAGACAAAATAAATACCACTTGTTTATTTTTTTCTTCTCTCTCTTAAAAATTTAAATTTATAAGAAATAAGTTGAATTAATTACTTCTTTTTTATTTACATTATTGTTGATATTATAATTATAATAACTATTAAATAAACTTTATTACCGTATAATTGACTATAATATAACGTTTGATTTTCTATAATAATTTTTTTTTCCAAATTTTATTAAGAAAAACTAAGCATTATGGTTTTACTGTGATATGTTATTTTATTTTGATTTTTATGATGCATTTCTTGAATTGAATATAAAGTTATATGATAATACACATAATTTAAAATTCAATCTAATTAGTACTATATAAAAATGACAATATAATACGATACAATTGATAAATGTAACAGCCTATTGTTCTATTTTTTCTTTCTTTACCCATATATTCTTTATTTAAAATATTAATTTATTCATTTTACCGATATTTAATGATACTTTTAACAATTGCATCGTAATTATATTTTATTTTAAAAAATAGAAATATATTAATCAGTTTAGTAAAATTTAGGACTTTAAATTAATTTTGAATTTATATGTAAGTTATTATTACATTTGAAAGTTTGAAATTATCAATGTTGATTGATAAAAGTTTAATTTTTGTATCTGTAGAAATAATTAGTTGAAAGTGAAAATTATATTATTCGGTGATGGTTAATTTAATTACTCAAATAAGTATAAATTAAAATATGTAATTTTAGGATTAAAATAAATAGTTAAGTATATGCAATAAAAATTGATTAGATAGACGAGTGTATGGTTTAATCAATTAAGTAATGGGATTAGTATTTGTATTAGATTAGTAGGTTGAATGATCTCATCGCGTATATTCTGAAGCCGAGTGAATATTTTTTTATTTTCTTTTGAATTGGGCTAGAAAAAAAACTGCAAGCCCAAATCTATCAGAGCATGGCTCTATATAAGCGAGGCTCTGCATTCTGCATCCCCATAAATTAAAATTACACTACCATATCACGGTGAAAAGACTAAAATATCCATCCCTTATATTTGTATTAAGCCTACCTTTTCTCCTCCCCCATCTTTTCTTCTTCCATGTCTGCTACACACACCCCCATCGATTTTTTCTTCTTACGTTAGTGAGTGGGAGAGCCTTGTGAACTGCATCGCCACTGTTACCAACGACGACTATGTTGCACCCGTTGGAGAGGTAAGTCTTACAACTTTTTGTTCTCATTAATTCTATCTAATCTGATTTTAAAATGCAGAAATACATTCTATTATCCACAGTTTTGAATAAAAATACATTTCAGAATGCAAATCTAAATTATAAAAATACATTATAAAATAAAATGTATAGTCTAAAATGGATTTATTAATTTAAAAAATATTAGTTTATTATTTGTTATTATTATTACCAGAGATATGATAATGATAAGAGGTAGATCATCATCATAAGTTTAAGATAGATAGAGACTAATGACATCAGTTTATAAAAGTGTAGTGAATAAGTTGTCACTGTTATTAATACTGATATATTGTTACTTGTTGAAGACAGGATGCAAAATATTGACAGAGATTTCATAATGGCCTGGTGGTGAGATGACCATTACTTTGATGATGTGTCAGCATTGTCACGTTTGTTCATTCATTGTGAGGCAATTTTGTTTTTGTTTGTGTGCAACACTGAATTTGATGACGTGACAATAGAAATGAGACAATGTTATAGTTATCACATTATAATAAGTTAGTTATTCAAAGATATCAAGGAGTGTATCATAAATATGAGAGTTTATAATTTATACATATGAGAGTTTGTAATTTCTACTTATTTGTTGTATCTAGTTGAGTATATAATTTTTTATAATAAAAATGTGATATTAGTTATGTGTTGTGTTTGTCGCTATTTAGCAATTTGATAATGTGTGTAATGAATATACATGAAGGGCTGTCACATTTACTTATATATAAGTTTGGAAATGTTTGTTTTACGTAAACAAAACATACGTTATGTTATACTATTATAAGTAACTATTACATACATAAGTTATGTTATACTATTATAAGTAACTATTACATACATGAGTTATGTTATACTATTATAAGTAACTATTACGTATAATTCGAACAATTGAAATTTATTTTTAGGAATAATACTCAATTTATAATGAATTTAACATAAATATTTGAACACTTTTAAGATATGGAAATGAGGGACATTAATCCCACAAATAAGAATATAAAAGTTTTGATTCCATATATTATCATAATCTATTATATTTACTTTAGGTTAATATTGTTTTGGTTAAAAAAAAAACCTTTATTAAACAAATTAGTTGTGTTTAAAATAAAAAAAATGAGTCTTTAAAATAAATAATATATTTGAAATTAATTGAAATAAAATATCAGAACCTTTTAAAATTTAAAAAAACGATATATTCTAAATGGTACGATGTAAAATATATTTTTTATAGTTGGAATTCTACATTTTAAAATATTTTTAAAAAATAGTAAGAATGGATTTTCATATTAAACATCATATCATAGGAGGGTAGAATGTAACTCCGTGTACGTGGACAAGGGACTTTGCATGGACAGTGTTGGGCTTAGGGAATATTTGGGCTGAAATTTGGACTTATGAAACTCATAAAAGAGTTCCTTTACCTCCATATTTTTTTTTAAAATAAAATAATTTGTTGTCATTTTATAATCTAGAATATACTTTTTTTATTGACAATTCACAATGCAATTTTTGTATTTTAAATTGTATATTTTAAAATATTTTTTTTTATATCCTCAGTTATACAGTCCAAAACAGAATTTTTGTATTCTGACTTAAGAGGTATAGGATTTATTTTATTTTATTTATTAAAAGTACAATGTTCACTTCGCTGGGTAAATGGAGGTGGATGGAAAAAGTATTGAGGTGCACTCTTAAATACCTATGACTATAGCAAAGCTTAAGAAACCATAGAAAAAATTTACACGCTTCAATTGGTCGTACTTTTGTTTTTCAGATTTAACTTAATCCTTTTTTGGAGCTAATGAATGTGAGTAAAAAAAGGCTTTTTATGCATAAATGGATTGAAAAGAAAAACGTTTGCCAAAATAATGAGAAAAATAACTATTTCTCTCCTACACATTCTCATGCAAATTGCAGTAAATAATTGTTATTTTAATGAATTGTCTTTTTAACGTACTTATGTACAAAATACAGAAGAGATCAGCCAAACCATCCATCTAAAAAATATGTGCTTAAAATTTCATATAAAACATTCAAGATGTTTTGAATTACACTATTAATTTATCAGTGAAAAAAGGCACTTATATTGCCGAATGATATATGTTTTTCTATAGATCAAGACTATTGAAGTTACATAAAACTTTCATTAATCATAGTTCTTTAACGAAGAGTGCTAGTATTTGACACATTAAAATATAACTATTTGATATTAACCTAAATTATTATTTTATTATTATATAATATTTTATTAAATAAAGCTAGTCTAATATTTCTTTAACGAAGAACATCAACTATGTTCCAGAAGGTATTAAATTATAATATTTCATTACTGAATGGACTATAGTAATCGAGAATCTTTGGATTATAATGAATTATTACATAATGAAAGTAAAGTTTAACAAGTTTCCTTAGCAAATTTATATCTAATTTATTTTTAAGGTTTACATGGTAACGTTTTCAAATCCATACACTTAAAAATATGTTTAATTCTCACAACCCCGGAGATAAAAATATGGGAAATATAAGAAATAAAAAGAATACAATTATGAGTTGGTATTAAACTTGTCAATGTTAAGTATATGATCGTAATTTATCTTCTCACGTTTATTAGAGTTAATAAATAATAGTTAATAAATAATATTTAATTTCTAAATATACTTAAGTTACATAGCAATATATAAAATAAAACTGAAGATTTATTTTATACCAATAAACCATGCATGAAAAATGAAACGAAAACAAAACTACACATTCCTAATAAGTTGAACAAGAACTCTCTTAATTCATAAAAGCCACACAAGAGAAGACAACATGGTTGAGCCTCGAAGGCAACTGGTATTTAAAGTACACCCCAACAACATAAAAACACAAAGATAGTAGCAAGTGTCCCTATTAGATCACCTAACATGTCTTATTTTCATAGTTGGGATATGATCAAAGTTAGAAACTTGGGAGCTTAATCATAGTACAAGGGATTTGGCAGCTTAAAGGTCCTAAGCCCTATGTTGTCTCCCACAATATCACTCCACTGGTCTCCAATGTTTCCAATGATTCTGTATCCCTCTTCAACCAGCTTCTTTCTCTCGGAAGATTTGAAAGCATTTGATAGTTTACCAGAGTATGTGGCTGGATCCCTGCAACCAAAAACCACTTGCTCACATGTCTCATATATAGTGTTCATCACAATGTATAAACCTAATAAAGAAATGTTCAACAAACCTGACAATCAACTTCTCCCATGTGGAGAATCCAACATCCTTTAGGTTAGAAGCAGTTACATCCTTCAGATCCAGTGGCCTTTCTGTTATGAACACAACTTTGATCCCAAGACCCAACAGCTTGTTGTAGAGTTTAAGAGTCTCAGGCAGTGCAAATGCCTCACCAAAGGAAACCCAGATCTTAAAAGCCGTAGAGTTATGTGGTTCAACCCTAAAAAAATATTCATCAACCATCACTTCTAGTGCTATACTAGGTTCTAAAATATACATAAATATACCTACAAAAACATTTTAAGGCATGGAAACATATATAACTACACAGAAAATAACTGAAAAGCTCAAAGGGTATCAGAGAACATACCCAAAACCATGGTTAGCAAAATATTGGAGATTGGAGAGTGTAGTGTCATCTATGTCAAACACAAACACGTCTTTGGCAGTGATGGTGAGAGTTTTGGCATATAAATAAGCCTCACGGCAAACGGTTTTGGAGTCTGATCTATATTGGTCACCAAGAAGGTAGTCTGCTATGTATTCTTGGCATAGTTCAGGAACAGTTTTCCATTTGATGAGGTTGTTTGCCTCCACACCAAGTCTCCAACTTGCGCATGATACCTGAGTAGGGTATTGCTCATTGTTCCCAGTTTTCATTTGGAGAGGGAGCACTTGGTACTCAGAGCCTTGGCATGGCCATGCTACCAAAACAGCAACAACAAACAAAGCAAAGAACTTCATATTCATCTCACTCTCACTCTTTTTGCTATCACTACAACCTTTGACACCTTTGTTCAGGGTTTTGTTCCTTAAATAGACAATGGCAGAAGCAAGCTATCTGGTTAGTGATCACTGGTCACAGAAAAAAATTATTTGGATAATCTATTATTAAATTAATGTACGTAATCATGATTAGTTTAGAGTGGTCTTATTTTAACTACCGTTCACATTTCACACTCATTTAACAGTAAAACATATTATTATTTTATTAATATATAATATGTTATTAATAAAAAGCAGTGTAAAATGAAAACTACCATTTTCCATTAGTTTATTGTAAAGACATGAGTCACGAGCCATGTTAAAAAAATTCACAGGTTAGACTGATTTATAATATTGGATCACATGGAACAGAATTTTTTTTAATTATTAGTTTTTATGTTTGTGTTGGATTATAAGGTACACCAACTTTGGAATGAGAGAGCCAAGTGTATCTTCTCTTACGAACGCGCTTTGAAACGTATGTACGATGAAATCAGATCCAAACACGCGTAACCTAAAAGTTAACTTTCGACATTTGTTTTCGTTTTAAGTAAGATAGGTTGAGCTTTAAACAATGTTTCACGTGGGATGAGTCCAATTTTTACTTTGTATTTTGAAAATGTGATGTTTTGTTTATTCACTCCACGTTTTACACGGATACACTATTTTACATTAGAAGATTAATAGAATATTGCTACATACATGGCTTGGGAACACAAAAAAGCTTCTTTATTTGGCTGTGAAGTGGTATAGGGAATCTTTTACATGGCTTATACTATTTTCCTTTTAAATATTTTCTTAAATTTTACTCTCGTGTTCAGTTTCTAGAAAAAATAAGTTTGAGGGTCCTATAAAATTCATGGTCAATACTATTTTTTAGGTAAAACAGTTTTCGAAAAAATTCCAAAGAATAAACAGATTGTCAGTTTTTATCGAGTCACCACATGTTCTTCAAATCACATTATACTATGAATTTAAGAGGAATTGAAAGTAGGTATTGATACTTTAACATTGTATATAATAAAATATAATCTTTTTCAATATTAAATAGATTATTATTTTATTATTATATAATATTTTATTAAAATAAAATAAGTATCAAATAAATATAATTCATAAACAGTATAAACAGTAGTGTGATAGAATATTTTTTCTTAAAAATCATGATAAAGATAATTAAAATAAATAAATATAAATACTTATAAATATTTTCGACTAAAATTTTGATTTAAAAGTAATATTTTAGTTCGATTTAATACAAATTTATCCGACGTCTTTTCTTAAAAAACTTAATGTAATATTTTAGTTCAATTCCCTTTATTCTCCCTCCAACTAAATGATTAAATTTAACAGTTTTACCAAAACAATAAAAGCTTATTTAAGAAAAACTTCAACAATTAAAAGTATTTTGTACCACATAATTTAAAAATTGAATTATAAGATAATATAGATTAATAAATATTTAATTTTATAAAAAAACATTTATCTGTAAAATGCAGAGTATAATAAAGTAGTAGCTGTGAAGATATTTTTACGACACTATTGAAATGTTGAATCCGTAGACGTAGGAGGAAGGCCTGAGACAATGGTGAATTTTGAGTGACAGAAGAAAGCAAAAGGTAACGTCCTTATCCAATGGTTAGAGTGGTGTCAGGCCCTTACTTTGACCTACAAATTAAGGGCTACTGCTATATTATTTATTATTTATTATTTAACAATTTTAATACACTCTTACATTCATAGTACTATGTGAATTACGATAAAGCTGAATTTTCTGCAGCTATAATTAAAAGGCATCTTCAGACTAAAGTAAAATTTCGTACCATGATTTCAGACATCTTCGGACTAAAGTCATAATATTGCTGGTAGGTAAGTGTAGAATATTTTTAAATTTTCTTTTTCTTTTTAATTCTTTATCTCATTTTTATTATTTTTTTAGAAAAATAGAAAATTTCATTGGCCTAGAAACAGAATCTTGAGTATGTGGTATTGGGAAAAGAGCCTTGTTTATATTTGGAATTTCAGTTATTTGATCAACTTTTGAGTACATTTCTGAGTCCTAATTTTCTATTAAATGTTTAGTACTTTCAAAGCATATTAATTTTGATATATTTTTAAAAAATAATATATTTTAAAATACAGTAAAAGAATAATACTGAAAAAATTATATTAAGAATCCAAATTCTTAATTTCTAGTGTTCGATAATACTGTCCATATTTGAGAATTCAGCTTCCTAAAACTTAGATTTCGACTAGTTTAATAGTATTATTTCACGATGTGAATTAAATGAGTTTATTGCGAAATAAAAATTGATAACTATGATTTAATTGAATAGAAAATAAAGTTAAAATTGAAGTTGAATAAACAAACTTTTTGCGTAAAAAGAGAAAAGAAAAAGCCGGAGAAAGTTAAAAGTAGGCTCGATATAAGCATAATCATTAAAGTAAAAACATGTAATCTATTATTATGTTATCAAAATAATTAATTACGATTTTTTTATTATTTTCACTTTGATGATAATAAAAAATATTAACGATAGAACAATACTAAATCCGTTTTTTTTTAATATATTTTTCTCACGTTTTTTTTCAATCAGTCTGCATCTATTTTCATCGTCCTTTTTTCTTTTTATTTATTTTTTCTGTACCAAACATAATAAGTTGATATGTTTGAGACAAAATTTAAACTCACGTAGTAGACCTTATTTTTATTCAATACGAAATTTCTAATAATTATATCTATTGATTTTAATTAATCACATAAAATTTAGAAACTATACACATAAATAATTGCGCTTTTAAATTTACATGTTTTTTCTTTAAATATGGTAAATTCATAACATCATATCTATAACAAATCAATCCATCCCAATTTGATTTTGCCAACCCTAATCTCTAAACCTAACACAAGCTAAATGAAAACCTAATAACTCCCACTCACTTAAGCTTCAGGCTCGCTAAATCATACTACGAATTTTAGCAGTTGTTTACAATTTACCATTTATATTAAATTATATATACATTATGTTTAAGAATGTCCTAAATATTATGTTTAATAACAATATTAGAAAGTAATCATATTGTTACCTCTCCTTCTCTATGAATTTAGAAATAATAAAACAAGTAAGGCAATCAAATTATATGTAAACATTCCTCATGAAATTCTAGATGAGATGCAATGCAAATAATATACAAAATTTGTTATAAACTAGCAAAATATAAAGCCTTAAGGTCATCTTCTAAAGATAAAATAATATTAGTAGAAGCTAACCTTAAAAAAAATTACTACAAATTTCAAAAAACAAAGTCAGGAAAAAGTAATAAATAAAATACGATGAGAAGAATTATTACTAGAAGATATTATAGAAGAATCTAAAGTTTATAAATCAAATTAGAGAAAGAATTTAAGAAGGAGTAAATAATATGCTAAAAATGAAACAGTTATCATTCTTAGAAATAAAAGAACTACACATCATATTCAAAAGACAACTATCTTGACACTATAAATATTTCACAACCTCTAAAAAGGCAAACAAATAAATTTAGAGAATAATACTACAATTATTTAATACAAAATGAAATAAATTTATACTCTTTCCGTTGGTTTGTAAATTATAGTAAAGCAAATAACATAGAATATCTTTTTACATTGTAAAATGTATATGCCCTCTAGAAATAGTTGGAAAATCTTAAACAATGATATTATAGAATGTGAATATCCTCTACATCAAAAATAGAAACCAAGCACCTGTAAATATATCAAAGATGAATAATAGCCTATATAAAGAAAAGATATAAATAAAGTACATTTATAGTTAAATTATCCTAACACTATGTTAAAAGTAATGTCCAAACAGTTCATTAGAATAGAAGATTTAGTGCAAAAAGACATACCTAGCAGTTCAAACTATTACTAAACCTATATACAAAATTAATCAATGTAAAGAAATTGGAGTCCATTAAACTGAAAACCATTATCGTAGAAGAAATACTGTATAAACATCTCTAAATATAAGAGGAGTTTAGTGAAAACACTTCCAATCCATAAGTATGGAATTAGTATATGTTTGACTGAAAGAATACCTACATCAATAAGAATTCTCAGCACAAATAGTCAGCAAAGATAAAATAGTAGGAGATTTCATGTGAAGAAAAAAGAACTGTTAACCATGTGCCAAAAAGTATATATATTTTTTTCAAAAATATATATATTTTTTAAAACATACTTTTATCATGCAAAATCTTATTAAAATATATTCTCTTTCTTTCTTTTCAACTTACCTCTTCATCCAAAGAATCTTCCTGAATCCACAGACAATGGGCAGTGTCTGAGAAATGGTGTTACTTTATTGAAATGTAATGATTCCATTCTAAGATGAGTAGTGTAGTGTGACTGTGTAGTTCTTTGTTAGGGTAGAATTTGCTAGTCACATCATTGTACGTTACCCATATCAGAAGGCTTTGTCATGTTGCACATAATTTCGATTAAAGACTCTATCATACATTATTGTTTTCATTCTTTTCAAATTTTGCACACTACTTTCTCTATCCACTCACGTGACTGTACCCTAGGTCACATCCTTTGGCCTTATTTACTTGGTTGTCAGAAAAAAAAAGTTTAAAAAATAAAATTAGATTTTTTGAGATTGTTTGCCTTGAAAGATTTTTTATTTTATTATAGTATTTAATGGCATCTATATCCTTCAGGAACTGTTTCAAAAGACTTTCTCATGCAATGACATGCAAAAAGGATTGCTTTTAAGCATATCAGAATCATACACAATTAACCAACCCCATTTTTCATTTAGAATCTAAGACAAAAAAGAATCACAAGGCAGAAGCGTGAAATGATGCTATGTTGATTCTCGTACCAAGAAGATGAAAGAAAGATACATCAAGAAAAGCGGTTAAACCAAACAAGCCAAGAAAACAAAACAAAACCTAGAAGAAAGAACATAAAAGAAGTAGGCAAAGAACAAGAAAATGTACTTGGTTAAGCCAACGTGACTTCCATCCATGGAAGAATGCAGCTTCACGATGAAACAAAGAATACAACATTAATATAATAATTACCTTAATCTCAATACATGAGTTTGAACATTAGACTATATACTTCATTAGACAAACCTCTGTCAGACTGAACAAATTTTGAGTCAATATTAACATTATACAATCACATAATTCTCTAAGAGCTTCCACATCACAGTTTCTGAGGCTTTTTCCTGCCTTAGACTGGAGTGTGATCCCCCTAAACGAACTTCCTAGTAGCAAAATGGAAGGTCGTTTGAGCCAAGATTATGTTATTACCAACTCATAAAATTATTCAAGTCTTAAGTCTTTAAGTGAAAGAATCTAAATCCCTTGAATTAGTGCTATAAGATATTTGCTTTAAGAAAAAAGTTCTAACAATGACTAAAAGTTCCTAAGTCTTTCCAATTTGATCATTTTACCAATACCTCAAAAATAACAAAGATCGCTTCGAAGAGGAAATACAAATTAAATTTAAGCAATCTAAATTAAAAGATCAAAACTAATTATTCAAAAACATAAAAAATGTCAACTAATTGCATCTACATTACTCTAAAATATAAGATGCCAACATCAGAGTCTAAAAGAAAGAGGAACTTCCAAAGTATTTAAAACATCGCAGTTTATGAACGACAGAACGCAAGATCATAATCTAGATAAAGATTCATTACAAGTCCAGAGTTAGTGGATTTATAGATTTAGTCACTGTTGAAGGAACTTGGAACTATCTCCAGCATTGCTCTTCTCTACTGCGATAATTTATAGGGGTATTGATGTCTAGTTACATAGTAACTTTGTCTTCAGACTAGTTAGTTAGATAGTTAGCACAGGATAAATATACTATTGACAGAATCCGGTTGGTGAATAGAATGAACTCTTAAACTTTTCATTTATATTTCAACTATAATAAACCAGAAACATTATCATTCAACATATCAACATGACTAAAATCTAGAAACATACACATACAGTTAAATCTGATACAACATTTTCATTGAACCAAGACGCCAAATAACTAGAAACATGTCCATACAGTTAATTCTTAAATTAACGTTGTCATTAAACACATGCACACACAGTCAAACGTGCAGTAGCATTGTCATTAATTACATGAATACACCAGAAAACTAGAAACATGCACATACAGGCTAGGTTTCTAATGTTATTTTGAGTCCATTGGGAAGTGTTGTGATCTTGGTCTTGCTTTGTTCAACACAATCTAGAAGTGGATCTGACAGAGTAACACCACAAGGAAGAGGAGGAAGAATAATAAAAAATCCTATGTTATGTCTTCATAGTATTTCCCAATTGAGATATCCCTACAGAATATAACTTCACACGCATCATGTTCGTTAAAGTCATGCCAAAGAAATAAGAAACCTTAAGCCAATCATGTCAAACAAGGAAAGGTCCTTCAAATTATAGCATTAGTTGAAATTGTAATCCAATAACTACGAAGATGAGAAAACACAGAAAAGGAAACTTGAGCGGCATCAACATTCCGAATCATTCTACCATAAGAATATCAGAATTGAATATCCAAAAAAAGTAACACCCTTTTCTAGATTTGCATAATCCAATAAAACTCGTGACTTAACAAGGAAAAAAAGTATCAAGTAATTAAAATTGGAACTCGGAATCATCCCATTGAAGAACCGCAGAGCCTAAGTTCTGTTCTCTTTTGAGCTTATCTTTGAGGAACCAATCACAAACCTTGGCAGCATTGAGCTCCTCAATAGGACACCCTTCTTGCTCCGATATCACTCTTAGCAAGTTCAGGGATGATATCTGCACCCCAAATAAATAAAATTTAAAGAGCTTAATGATAATGTATTACACTGCAAAAAAAACTACTAAAAATTCATTTGTATCAAAAAACAAAGAGTGGTTGGAGAGATGATATGAGAAGAGAGTTACCGTTAAACGGCATAGAAAGCGTTCATGTGTACTCAAGCCTGATATCTCGACCAAACCAGCTTCTTCCAGTGTCAAAAACACCCGTCTCTCACCCCGGTTTTCTTCTGCACTGCATTTCACTTGTGTTCTTCTGTGCCGTGTTTTGGTTTGTGGCATGAAGCATGTTTGGATTTGGGTAGTGTTTGGAAGCTTCGAAGGGTTGAAGAGAAAGGTTGTTTGAAGAAAAGAGTTACAGGGTAGCAGTGAAATCATTAGTTTTGGTTCACTTTGGTGAGAGAAGTAAGAGGATGAATAGTGTTGTGTGAAGGTGCAGAAAGAAAACAGAACATGAGAGTTCAGTTCAGTGTCACGTTTTGGATTGGGCATTTGGGGTTCAAACGTTACTACGCCCCCACACTTATCTGCTATTATCTTTGCTTTCTATTCTTTTTTCTTTTATTGGCTCTAATCTGTTAATGTTTTTTAATTACAAATTATTAATATAATTGTAAAATATTTATTACGAAAATTATCAACAGACAAATTTATCAAATCACTGTTAATTCTGTAGTTTCATAAAAGGAAAAACTTTAGCATCACTCCTTTAAATAATACCCAGTTGGTTAAATTTCTTGAAAAATATAAAAAAATTGAATCTCAAATCTCATTTAATTCAATTTTATATTTCTAAAAAGTTACAACCAAAATGATATGAATTAGTTTATTTATTAAAATAAATTAATTAACTAAAAAATCAATTAGAAGTGGTTTATTGTATTAACTGAAATTTATAGAGCCCACAAAATAAAAAAAGACCTGCCACCTATTTAATGAACCCTACATTAATATATCCAAATAGCAGAAATGTTTAAAAAGAGTAAGATGTGATTAATGCGTGTATATTACTATTTAAATTCTTGGTTCCTGTGCTCAATTTGATATAAGAAATGAGAGAACACCAATTTATAAATAAAAAAAAAATTGAGGTGATCATTAGCCTCTAGTTTTAGACTATGCCACCTAATACACTAGGCAAATCGTTATATATATCAAAAAATCAAACATGGAACCTAAACAATGGTTCCTCAGATCCGCACAAAACTTTCTCTGGGATTTATTTTCAGCATTGCTGATTCTGTGTATCTTGAAAATTGGAAGTAGGCATGCTTGTGATCCGGAAAATATAGAGACATTAGGTGGATCACATGCAATTTCATTTTGCATGGAACTTGCTGTTAACAGATTCATAACTGGGCACACTAAGGACTGCCACAAAAGAAAAAAATTATGTCAGTCAAAACTAGGCATTATCAGTCAGTTAAGAATTTCTTAAATTTGGAAAATCTATTTACCATCCCCATATGATGCCATGGTCAAAGGTGAGGAAATAATCTTCTGAGCAATTTTGGTGATATCGTTCAACGTGATTTCATCTATAGCCTTCAGGAACTGTTCCAAAGGCTTCCTGAAAAGGTTATGATTGCAATTTACAAAGAATTACACTTCCATTCAAGAATCTGTGATATTCTTATTACAGATTTCTCCACAATTTTATGGATGTCAAATTCAAATGCAAGGTTAAATATTAAGAAATAACTCCTAAGAACATGAGTGGCAGTATTCAAGTAACCTATCCTTACTATTTGAACTAACCATCAAAAGAAGATGGAAGCAATAGGATATAGATGAAAAGGAAAATCTCAAGGTCTTGAGATTGATTCTTTACCTTTCTCCATAAGTCAAAATCTGCCTTCCAATATCTTCTGATGCAATCATCTGCAAACAGGATTATTTTTTAGCATGTCAGGTCCATATGAAAAATATAACACAAAAAAGAATCACAAGGCAGAAGCATGCCATGATGCTCTAACCACATAACAGTTTCAGAGGCTTTCCCCGCCTTAGACTGGATTGGCATCCCTCCAAAATACAGTATTGACTTGCACTGTAACACATTGAAAGTGGAAAATATGCCAGATGGAGAATTTGTTTGGGGTTGAATAAGGATAATTTTGAGGTGTACAAAGTTGGGGAAGAGAATTTTGAGGCAGACTTGGTGGAGATTGCTTCATGCAGTTCCTGGGTATGTATCTCTCTTTTAATCTTGATATTTAATGTGTTTTCTAAAGAACCTTCCTCCGTTTTAAGGATCCAAGCTTACCTTTTTGTTGGATAATAATATTTCATATATTCAGTTCATATCATTATGCTAGACTAGACTAATAGAATTTGAAAAAAACTGATTCTCTGGAAGGATGCATAAACAATGGAGTCTAAATGAAAGAGGAACTACCAAAGTAGTTGGAACATCACAATTATGTAAAGAAGAAGGCAGGATCATACTCTAGATTCCAGATTCATTAGAACTGCAGACTTTGTGGATTTCTTGGCTCGGTCAAGCTGCACCTGTGTAACTGTCATTGCAAGAAGTTCCAGTTTAATTTCGCACAAATGAAAATTCTTACTAAAATGCTCCAAAAACAAGAGAGAAGTAAAACCTTGTCCAGGGGAAGCAATTGCTAATAGTTCTTTGGCTGCTATATCCACAGCCTTTGGCGCAAAATCAGGGCTCTACATCCACAAATTTGAATATGTCAAATTAACATAATAAGCAGTCACAATTAAATTATAATTTAGCTTATTTCGAAGAGACGATTGCTTATTTTTTACAGTTTCCTCCATGACTTTGAAAAACAAGCAATTATTCAATTTAAAAATTATGCTGTCCCAAACATGCTCTAAAAGTGATTTTTTTTTTTTCTGATAATTATTTTAGAGAAGAGGAAACAGCTGTGAGCCTAAGAAATTCCCCACCCTATTGAAAAGAACACCCCGTGCTGAAGAGTGGTCAGTTAAAACAGTTCTATTTGGGCAGTTCAACAGATAAGGAATTAGATTAAATAGGAGGATAATGTAGAAAGGGTGGGACTCTGATTTTGTTTCATTTGGTAATTGAGTATTAGAAAGAAACACTTTGTGAAGGGGAAACACTCGGAAGTAGAATTCTTCCCTTAGGCATTTGTGTAACTAAATTAACACCATGGAAGTAATATTTCTCTTTTCCTTCTCTGTTTTTATGATCAGCCTCTCTATATTTAAAACATATTCCGTGTAAAGGAACGTCCAGAAATAATTGTAATTTTTTTCTTACAGTGCTTGCATAAATGCCAAACAATCCTGTATTATTGAAGATGCTGTTGAATGCAGAAAAAGATTGAATCTGTTGATATTCATTCAGCACACGAAGATCTGGATGCAGGTGGACATGCAAATCAAGTTAAAATATTAGAATTGAGAATGTATGAAAATAAAATGACAAAAGTGAAGTTTACATTAGAAAGATAAGTGTTACTACTCAAATGGAGAAGTTATTTAAAAATAACAGCATGGTTAAAGCATATAGCTGACAAAATAAACAGTGGACAAATACATAGGTAAAACTTACATAGCCTTGAGTGAATCCCTTTTCCAGGGCCCCCTGCTGAAAATGATCCACCTCCTCCCATAAGCATCTGCACCAAAAAGTATTCAATTATTTTGTTCTTCCTTTTTGTACAACAAAAGTAAAGATGAAAAAAAAAGCATTTCTACCAGACAAGGACACAAAGTGAATACCTGTAAAACAGTCAAAACTATAGCATCTTTCTCTTTATGCCATCCACCAGGCACTTCAAAAGCAAGAGCAATGTGTGTACCCTGCCCTTGAAACATATCTTAGCAGGTGAATAAAAATGTTTAAAGGGGACAAATGAAAAGAATGGGATACAAGAAAATGTAAATAGCGTTGTATAAATACTTGTACGCACCCTTGATTCACCATGACGACGAAAATCACCTCCAACATAGATAGATTTAGGTTCATCGGGACGGGGGACATTTGGTAGATCAGAGAGAAGGGGCTCAGCAATAGATACAAGTTCCTCGTGCTCAACCCCAGCTGCTGCAAGTACCATTCTTGGTGCAGTGTAATTCTCCTGATTTTTTACATTTCACAACAATTAGATTCCCAAATAGAACAATAAGCGGGAAAAGGCAGAAAGAAAAATTGGAAAAAAGTTACAAATGTTGCATAAATCAATACTGGGAGGATTCATCTGGTATCAGAAAGGATAACAGATCTTACAGCAACAAATTCCTCTAAAGTGGGGCCGTCTAATCTGTTCAATGCTGCTTCAGGAGCTAAGAGAGGATAAGCCAATGCACCAGAATAACCAGCACAGTGAATTGCTTCCAAAAGCAAACCCTGAGGATTGTTGGAGAGTTCTCCAAGCTCTGCTTTCACCTTCCGAAGCTGTTTCATTCAATACACAGTTCCACAAGTTCAGAAGGAATGACATAAAAGCTATCAATAAAAAAAAAAAAAACTATACATCCAAAATAGGATGGAAAACTTTTATTTAGATTCCTTAGTCAGTTAGGATCCAATTGCAAGGCATGAGACTTACAAAAAATAAATAACTTTGCATTCGGTATGAGTTAGTATAGTTGGAACTAAGGTAGAATATGTTACATATCTTTCATATACCTTTATTTTAAGTGATTAAAGTGTAGCTACACATATGGGAAAGGAATATCCTATATAATAGCACAAAAAGAAACCATAGGAATATCCTATATAATAGCACAGAAAGAAACCACAGGAATATGAATATCCTATATAATAGCACAGAAAGATGACTGAGCTTGCTGACTTAAGAATTACAAGATCAGTAGTAATAGAAAAAAGATACAAATACAAAATTAAATACCTCTTCATTGACCTCCCAGTCCAAGAAGGCAGGGTTTCTTACACAGTCAACCAGTAGTTCCACCATTTGTGGAACATAGGTTTTCAAGGCATCAAATGCATACCCCATTTGCTCCCGCGAGGCTGAGGCTCCTATATTACCACCAATGGCTTCTACTTCCCTTACAATACGAAAGTGACTTCGGTTTGTTGTGCTTTTGAAAGCCATTCGCTCCAGCAAGTGTGAAGCTCCACTTGAGAACGGTGTCTCATAGATGGAACCACAGTCAAGATATAACCCGATTGTAGCAGCAGGGTTCTAATTAACATGCAAAATGAACAACAAAATCAATATGCAAGCCAAATACCTCAAGAACACCTTTACATCACAGTAATATTTGCATTGAAATACCAAGATGGCAACAAATTAGAGACATGCACGTAAAGCTAAATCTTAATATCATATAGTAACATTGCTATTAACCAAGATGCCCAAAAACTATAAACATGCACATACAGTTAAATCTGAGAGCAACAATGACATTGCACATGCCAAGACGTCAAATAACATTGTTATTAATTCTCAAAGTAACATTATCATCAAACATATCACGATGTCAAATAACTAGAAACACGTACATAGAGTAACATTGTCATTGAGCATACAAAGACACCAAAAAAACTAGACACGTGGACACAGACAAATTTACAGTAGTCATTAATCATATCAATATACCAAGAAAACTAGAAAGATGCACATACAGACGAGGTCTCTGATGCTATTTTAAGTCCATTGGAAAGTGTTGTGATCTTGGTCTTGCTTTGTGCAACAGAATCTGGAAGTGGATCTGGGAGAGTAACACCACCAAGGGGTATATCCAGAGAAGGAAGAGAACTAGAACGCTCCCCAGTAAGCCAGCTAAACAAACCACCTTGGGAAGTCCTTGCAGCTACAGCGGCTGAAGTGGAAGACCTAGTGGATCCCAACTTGAATCCATGGCCCTAATCACATGGTTTCATTACACAAAATCACACAAACAGCAGCAGCATTCACCAGAAGAAAATAAATTATTCCATTACACCAATGCCACCCAAATTTTTCACGGGAATAAAAAAAAAAAATAGCAGATTATAACATGAAAAACAACCTAGGAACTACCAAACTCGGTTGGAAGAAAAACAATCCTGCCCACCAACCTAATTTCCTAGAAAATCAACAAAATAACATCTTTTGCCCATCAAAATCAAATTTTTTTTATCAGGGTAAGATCCAAAACATCTGGTGGAGGGATTTGAGGTCCTAAACATTGATAAAAATTGAGTTGGGATGAAAAAAAAAAAAGAAAAGAAAGAGGGAATGATGATGGTGTTAGTAGTGACCTTGAGATGCCTTCTGAATGAAGAAGCTGCTGCTCTGTGCATGGCGAGAAGAGAGGAGGAAGAGACTGAATCCCAAAATCAAAATGAATGTCCTTTGTTTTCCTTTCACACCTCCAACAAGTTAGCCCTATGAAGCAGGAGACGCACCAAATAGAATCACTTTAATTTGGAAATAGTCAATTATTTTTTATTTTAATCAAAAAATTAAAATAACTATCAAGACGAAGAAGTACTGAGCTCGAGTTACTTGGGCTTTTAGAATCCGACCCAGCAAACTTGGGCCTCACAAGACCCATTGAATTTATAATAAGATAAGTAAATTGTCTAAAATCTCCTTAATTTTTAAAATAATAAAGTAAAGTTTTTACTGTTTCTTGGTGGAAATTTGTGTGATTAATCTAAAACGCAGCATGACAAAACCAAGGAAAGGTAGAAAAATATGTTTCCTTTTATATGTCAAACATATGTCAAACATAATGAAAGAAAAAAAAATAGTCATATTCATCTCTAATTCATAGGATAAGATCAAAATAGTAAAATATGTCTTTTTATACGTCAAAATTAATGCAAGAAAAAAATATAATCATATTCATCTCTAATTCATAGATAAGACCAAAATAGGAAACAAAAAAATAATTACATATTTGAGCGTATTTCTAGAATATGAATATAGTTCCCTTTATACTTGTTGCTTAAGTATTCTCTACTAAAAATTTTGTAATTTAATTTCTATGCTAAATTGAAATCTTTGTGTAAACATTAGTTTGAGATTTTCTAAAACAAGATGAGAATCAATTTTAAATTCTTGGTTTACTTATAGAAAATTTTGTAATGATATAAAGAGCAATTTAATCATAATATAAAAGTGATTTTTTAAATGATATATTTTTAGATCATTTGGTAAATAAGTAATTAAGAGCAACCTTAGAGAATAATTAAGATATTAAGTTTTATTTTTTGATTTTCCAAGAGTTAAAGAACAATCAATAAAGAAACAATAGTGCATGATTCAGTATCAACATAAACTGTTCACTTAGCATCATTAAAACCAAGAAGTTGTAACTTATAATTTTTTTGAAATAATAGTTATTTCTCCGACATCTCTTTTAATGTACAAAAGAAAATTTGAAAACTAAATTAAATTGTGGAAAAGAATGTCAAAGTTGAGTGTTTATAAAATGCAGAAAACAAGAAGATTTTTATAACCTAGACATTAGTGACAGTTCGCTAATATGGTGTGACTAAAGAGAGCTTTCATGAAAGTTGAGGATAACTTTGATCCCAACATTCCAAAATCTTCCAGAAATCAAAACACTATTCATATTATTTGCATACAACTAATAAAAAATAATTCTAGTACACAATTAAAGTGATAATCACCTTCAGATAGAGGAATTTTCAATATATTATCTTTTGTAACTTTATGCTGGTCTAATAATTTATTGATTTGTATACCTACTTGGAATCAACGATTTGCCATTGGGAAATTTAAAATCACACACCTATAATATTCCATAATTTCAATTAATCTTAAAATTATTAAAACTAATGTTTTTCTTGTAAAGATAAATTTAAGAGATATATGTAAAACAAGTGAGACCCACCACATCTCGTCGGTCCTTTGCATGCATATATGCGTGTCCATCTCTCTTCTGTGTTCGACCGACCAACGTTGGACCAGTACACATATGTTGCGGCGGACCAACACACGTCTTTGGCCGTTGGATCCATCATCAACGGCCACAAACACATCATCTACGGTGGTTGTGTTCCCATGTGAAACCTACCTCAATGGAACTATATATTGCGGCGTATCAACACACACGTCTTTGGCCGTTGATCCATCATCAACGGCCACAAACACATCATCTACCGTGGTTGTGTTCCTACGTGAAACCTACCTCAATGGAACTCTTCTGCTTCAAGCAGATTCCTCTTCTTTCACCAAACCAACACTTCTACTACTTTCCCTTCCCCTTCATTGTTTCTCTACAAAAACTCAACTTGTGATTCTATTTGTGATTCTCTGCAAAAACCCATCATCACCATGTCCAATTCTGAACACAAGATCATCACTGGACATGCTGGCTATGTCCTTGAAGATGTTCCTCATCTATCTGACTACATCCCTCACCTCACTGTACCCTCTTATTCTCTGAATGTTTATATTTTTTTTTGCTAAAAAAAAAGACACTACATGTGTTGCTTGCTTCTTGCATGAGTTTGTGCATGCATGTCTGTCTTCCACTCATTACAAACATATCCTGATTTTTTAATTTTTTTCTGTGGTTGTTGTTGCTGATCATGCAGACATATCCGAATCCGTTGCAAGACAATCCTTCATATTCAGTTGTTAAGTACGTTGCTTACTATGTTTTAAAATTGAAGTTTGAATTAACTCTCCCTGGTATTTGTGTTACTATGTTGTGAATTTGCACATTGGTGTGGCAACTCAATCTGATGGTGGTTTTGATTGGTTTATGCATCACCAGGCAGCATTTTGTTGATGTGGAGGATACTGTTGCCCAAAAGGCATGCTGTTGCGGTTTTTGTTGTTGTTGTTCTTCTTCTTTCTTCCATTAGTGTTCCTGAATTGTTGATTTAAATTTCCATTTTTCTCTTGGTATAGATAGTTGTACACAAGAATAGCCCAAGAGGGACTCATTTTCGCCGCGCAGGGCCTCGTCAAAAGGTTGTTTGGTTGGTTTTTTGTTAAGCTGAACCCTTTTCAGCAGCTAATGCTGTATTGTACGTGAGTTGTGAGGTGACAGACAACAATGTTAAATGTTTTCAGGTATATTTTGAGTCCGAGGATGTATACGCTTGTATTGTCACATGTGGAGGTCTTTGCCCTGGAGTGAATACATTGATCAGGGAAGTAGTTTGCGGGTTATACCATATGTATGGGGTGCAAGAAGTACAGGGAATAGAGGTACTGGTCACTTAATGCGCATTTTTTATTTGTGACTGTTCTGTGACAGATTAGCAAATTCATTCTATTATAACTTTTCATGTGCATTTTTCTTTCAAATATGTGTAAATTACGGTGTTATATAATTCCCTACTTCAATGCAGGGAGGGTATAGAGGTTTTTATTCTCGAAATACAATTCCATTGACACCAAAGGCTGTGAATGACATCCACAAACGTGGTGGAACCATCCTTGGTACCTCAAAGGGAGAAGGAAGCAATGATACCTCAAAGATTGTTGATAGCATTCAGGATCGGGGAATTAATCAGGTTTACATACTTGGAGGAGATGGTACTCAAAGGGGGGCTTCTGTGATTTTTGAGGTAATAGTTGAAATGCTTCTATGAAGAAATTATACTTTTTGAGGTAACTAAGGTTTTGTTATTTTCATGCAGGAAATTAGAAGACGTGGCTTGAAAGTTTCGGTGGTGGGAATTCCAGAATCTGTTGACAATGATATCCCAGTAAGCATGCCTGAATTGGACACTTGAAGCCTTTTAGTTGAAGCTATTTTGCTGAGAAGACAAAAAGAATTTGCTGTTAAATAGTGACCTGCCTAACCATGTTGTGCCTGAATCAGGTTATAGATAAGTCATTTGGTTTTGACACTGCCGTTGAAGAGGCACAACGGGCCATAAATGCTGCTCACGTGGAAGCAGAAAGCACCGAGAATGGTATTGGTGTTGTCAAGCTAATGGGCCGTAACAGTGGTAAGTACCTTTCATATTTAGTAATTTACAAGCTTAGACTAATGTTAGTTCTATAGATTGGAACATCTGAAAGATGACTTGTTAATCTTAAATATTTAAGTTTGAGTTTAAGTTTCATATTTAGTAAAAATTAGAAAATTGACATATATAAGAAAAAAGACTCAGAAATCCAGAAATTTAGGTTGAGAGTGGTGTCATTCACTTACGTGAGTCTCACTCAGTTTTCATTATTATTTGATCTTTTCTCAATTTTCCCATCAGTTAGCTGCTGTGATCATATGTTAATTTTAGCATTTCCTTATTTTCTAACATTAGTTATTCTAGTTATTTGACATGACCTATTTATACAGGATTTATAGCTATGTATGCAACTCTTGCCAGCCGAGATGTGGATTGTTGCTTAATTCCGGAGTCACCCTTTTACCTTGAGGGTCCTGGTGGACTCTTTGAGTTCATTACGAAAAGACTCACAGAAAATGGACACATGGTTATAGTAATAGCTGAAGGTGCAGGTCAAGAGCTTATTTCAGAAAGCCTTTCTGCTACAAATATGAAGGATGCTTCTGGCAACAAGTTACTTCAAGATGTTGGTTTGTGGTTATCCCAGAAGATTAAGGTATAACATCTTAAAAGTGTGTATTCTTTATTAAACGAGTTGCTCTTTCCTGCATTATGGATAACAATTTTAAATTATGTCACTTTCAAGAATCTGAAGAAAAACCACATGTTAGTAGATCAAATTTATATTCATTGTTTACATTAGCTACATAGATATGTAAAATTGTTCAACTTCAACTGCTATGCAAGATATCCTTATTTCACAGCTTCTTTAGCAGTCTCACTTCGGCAGCATCTGAACTGTGAATTTTCTCTCAAACTACATTCAAGCAATTGGCCTATTATAGTAATCACAAGATTCCTGTGATGTAGATTTTTCTCTCATTTTCCTAGTGACAAATTTATTTATTCATTTCTGTTGTAGGACCACTTCACAGAAAGTCAAAAAATGGCTATAACTCTGAAGTACATTGGTTAGCTCTCTTCCTTTTACTGGTGCAGCAAAAATGATAGTGTGTTACCTATAAACTAAATATTCTAATCAATTTAAGATTTTGCTGTATGGCAGATCCCACGTACATGATCCGTGCTGTTCCAAGTATTGCCTCTGATAATGTATATTGCACTGTCCTTGCTCAAAGTGCCGTTCATGGTGCAATGGCTGGATACACAGGCTTTGCAGTTGGTGCTGTCAATGGCAGACATGCTTATATTCCATTTTACGTAAGTCATTATTATGTTTTGTCTAGTAAATTCTCAAAATGGTATATATGAATGGAAGTAGAAGAATTTTTAAAATATGGTCTGGTTTTATTTGAAAAAATTGAAGAGACACAATGGTTATTAACAATTAATCACACTAAGTAATTATTTGGTCTTAGATGCTTACTGATTAACATCAGATAGTTATGAAAAAGTTATAAACTGTTTTACCATGTCAAATCAATGAAAAGTCACTAAAAATATAACAAAATTGGTGAATTGAACATTGATGAGATAGTATGTAATGTGCACTGCAGCGGATAAATGAGAATGAGAAGAAGGTTGTTATCACTGACCGCATGTGGGCAAGGTTACTGTCTTCAACCAATCAACCAAGCTTCTTCAATCCTAAAGACATTACCAACAACACTGCACCAACACAACACCACACATCAAAGGAGAATTAAACCAAGCCAATAGTTTACACCCGACTAATAAGGTATAATGTTTTGTTAATACATGTTTTGTTCGATATTTTGTGAGTATTTTTAAGTGATAATTATATAAAGCTGAAAGGCTAACTTTAATTTCTTCCACTCAAATAATTTGGTGTGTTTGAATCTTTTTCTAACAATATCTCATATTGATAACTCATATTTGTTGATTGAAAAAAAGAGAGAAATAATCCAAAAAGGTAACAGGATGTGAGGGAAAATATTGGTATATTTGTTCCCTTTCGGTTAGAATAGAATGAGAAGTGGTTTTGTGAAATCCATTAGAATTAACAGTGTTTGTGGTTTAATTTGCTTCGATCTTTTTATTAAAGAGTCATTTAAATCAAATATAAGAATCGAATATAGTTTTGTTTTGAATTTAATTTAATATAAAATATGAACTAAACTAAATCAGTGTTTTATAGTTTGATTTGAATTAATTTTTGCGATTTTTATTACTTTAAAGTTATTAAACATTCTTTGCAAAAGAACGTAAACATTTTTATGAAATAATTAAATTTTTCAAAAAGAGAGATATACTATTTTTTTATGATTATTTTTATATTTATAATTTCAGCTTTACTTGTATTTATAAATAATCAAGATATAAAATAAATTAAGAATATTCATGAGTTGATAGTTAATTCTAAAAGTTTAACAAAATATAATAGACATTGTTAAGTTAGTGAAAAAATAAATCTGAAAATATGAAAAAAAATAATTAAATTTTTGGTTTTGAACAATTTTTTTATCATTTTATTGAATTTATTCGAATTTAAATACCCGTTATAAGAAATAATTCAATATATTTTTTACGAATGTTCGGCCTAAATGCAAAATTCTTACCACTGATCACCTGAAGTTCATCGTAAATTATCGGTTAACCTTTTATAAGAGTAAAAAACTTGCGTGTTACAAAATTTAAGATATGAAAATTTAATGAATTCAAGTAAAAACAAATAGATACTTGGAATAACTGGTGCATATTTTATGGCACGAAAGCTATATATTTACATATAATAGTGAGTCATTCTTTACATCACGCGAATTGAAAGATTAATATAAATGCAGAAGCTACATATACACTGTCGGACCAATCACTACTTCCTTTTCAACATTATATTGGGAAATACAGTGTTAATAACCTCTTTCAGATTCCTGCAACCGACAACTTTCATCTTTTCTAAACCTTCAGTTCCTAAAGCTTTTTCAGCCACCTTGGGTACTATGCACATTCTGAAACCCAATTTCGCCACGGTATATACCCTTTTATCCATTCTATGAACCTGTACACATAGATAACAATGCAATATACATTATCAGAGGCAATACTAAGAACAGGTTTTGAATTGAGGCTTAATAGACAATGACACAGAACACACCAGGTATGAGATCTAACAAGAAAATGACTAGTCTCACAAAGAAAAGCTTTAATCTTCAGGTATATGCAAATTTTTCATCATTGAATTCAAGATTGTATTCAGAACAGCTTCATGCTACTTAAAGACTCTAAATTTTTGAGTTCAATATTGTATTCACTACTCAGCCAAACTACATAGAAAGTCTCACCATGCGAAGCTCACCACCAAGGCCAATTTCACCAATGAATGCAATGTCATTTGGAATAGGGATTTCCAAGCAACTGGAAAGAGGAAAAAGACAACAGACATAATAAATTAAACTAATTCAGATCAAAATCTATAATAGTAAATTAGAACATAAATTGGCAATGGACTCTATAAATTGGCTGCAAAATTCACTGGTCAATAACACCCTCCCAATCCTCTGATGACAAATGATCATTGTGAGATTAAAAAAATTTACATCATTTTAAAAAAAATTGAAACACAAACCTGCTGCAAATCGCTGCTGCTATAGCAAGATCTCCAGCAGTCTCAGTCAGTGTCAATCCACTAACAACATTCAAAAACACAGCCTGTTGTATAAAGGAAAGACAAGGAAGTCGGATTTAATTCTGTGAAACTTAAAATATTGACATGATATCATATTCATAAATCAGCTCACATGTTCTCGGAGACGAAGACCTGCTTGCTTTATAAGAACCTGCAGTTTAAGGGAATGGTAGACGTTCAAAAACGGTTTTACTCCTTTTTTTTTTTTAAAAAAAAAAAAAAAGATCCTTTTTATGCACTTTCCAACAAGAATAGAGAAAATACTAAAAATAAACATATAATATAAAAGCAGTAATAAAAATACCAACAAAACAGGAGGCATTAACTCACAGATATGATCATATCAGCTCTATTTAGTTGGATACCATTAACTTGCCTTGAACCTGTTGAACTAGAAAGACAAAGTGCCTGCAAAATAAACTAGAATTAACTAAATAATTCTTTGAAGGATGTCAGCGTAGAAAAAAAAAAGTCACAAGGGTTCTGATATATTAGTGTTCTTGGTAGTTTTCTTCATTGACATGAAGAAAAGAATGAACACCACAAAACGAAAGCCGTGACGAGTAGATCAGAAGATTTCAGTAAGAACTCGTCCGTGTATTATATTTGAACCAAATTCCGAGAATGCAAACAGTGCATTGCTGGCACATATTGAAGAGTGTTGTGTAAGCATCACTTCTTAGAATGGCTTGCAATTTGTAAGATAACACAATTGATGATAAGGGTGGTGGACAGATGTTTCCAAAACCAGAACTGCCATGGTAGCAAATTCATATAGTGCTTGACAATTTAAAACATTTAATATCATGAAAGTACAAAAGCAAATACCTGGATTTCAATAAGAAATGTCCGGGACCCATCCATGATTACAGCAACAGCTAGTCCAGCTAAAATTTCTGAATCCAGGTGTTGCTCACTGAGAAACATTTCACTGGCATTTGAAATAGCCTGAAGTCCTGAATGTGACATCTCAAAAACTCCAAGCTGATCAAATGAATCAAAGACAAAACGAATCAAATACATATTTTTTCCAGATAAAACAATTAGAGTAAAAATAAGCCCCAGCCAAATAACTTTAAGCAACTTGGCATACTAATACACAAGGAAGCAACTTATCTGTGTTGTTAAAATGAGAGATAGGGAAGCACGTGTAAAATCCTTCAAAATGCAACTTTTAATCCCTTACATGGAAGATATTACATGTCACCAAACCTCAGTTCTATGCATTTGACCACAAAAACTAATCACCTTTGTATAAAAATAAGAGTATTAAAATATTTTAACCATCAAAACTGGGTGTCGATTTTATTGTCTTTCAGCCAAGCATCTATGACAATAGTGTATTATGGCATAGTCAACATGAACAAGGGTGGATTAAGATGATTTTTCATGATTTTTTTCCGTTCATTACAACATTAAATAGTTACACAAAATGAGTCATTGACGACATAGGCAGATAGTTGCAAAGGTGCAAAATTAAGCACAGCTCAAAGGTGAAAACAGGTAGAGACCCCAGAAGAAGATTCTAATGCCTGCCAGTACACTCTATTCAAAATATTATCTATTCCATTCAGTAAGTTCATTGAAAGTATTTGTAGAAATAAATCAATTACTAGCATAATTATAGTGGCACACCTCATCAGTGGATCCAAATCGATTCTTCACAGCTCGAAGCATACGATGTGAAGAGTACTTCTCACCCTGAGTAGTAAAACAAACAAATAGCCCAACTATAAGTATCGTGAACAACATATGCAAGGTGTTCCACAAATACATAGAAAACTTCCAGATTTTAGTTTAGAAACATAGCAAAACTAATATTGAAAAGGGAATGTGAAGTATTGTGTCATGAAATCAAAACAAATTAAGAATGTAAATATAATAGTATAGTATAGACAGCAATATTTTCTTAGATGCTCGTCTTGATCACACTAAGAATAGAGCACTTTTTGTAGTGTAATATTATTATTGTTCACTTCATATCTTATTTTTATTTACTATTTATTGTGACTTTTCAATTTTTCATTCATACTTTCTAAAACTAACATTGATACTTGCACATGTTATCACTAAGCTGCAAGAGCACAATTGAAAAAATAAGGTTCTCTGTGAAAGTAAATTGGTATCAAATAATATTACTTAGTAAATAGAATTTGCAATACACCAGGCCCATCAAATATCACAACAAGCATTCTCTTCTAAAAATTGGTAAGAGTGACCGTTAAAAGTCAATTTTATACAGTGGAACCACCATAATGCACAAAATATATCAGAATGACAAACATTCAGTAATGAGCCACATGAAGGCTTCACAAATTTAAGATGCCTCAAGCAATAACAAGTATAAAAGGAAAATGAACTCCAAGAAACATGCCAAGTAGTAGAAAGTATAATGATAAACACAAATAAGCTTTACTGACTGTTCAAATAAAGAAAGTTGTAACAAGATACCAACTTCCATATACAGAACAACATCAACAATATGCTCCAAGACACGAGGTCCTGCAATGTCTCCTGATTTTGTCACATGTCCAATCTGAAATATAAAACAAAAAGGTAAGAGAAACTAGAAAAAAAGAAATAAATCTCTGGTCATGTGTGTCAACAATTCAAAGGCCTTTTAACAGAAATGCCACAGATGATCCATAATCAAAACACGTACATGTAATAGAAATCATTATTACATAATACATAAGTACTCGGCCGTTTTAGGTTCACTGAGAATATTAAAGAAATTCTAAATTTACCATAAGATAAAACTGAAAAGAAGGGGCATATCAGCAAGATTGTCTTCCTAAACAAGTATACATCATGAAAAATATTGCAGTACATTAATAGATAAATGATTCACCACTTAAGTAGAGGCACTAAATTAATCTAAAACGTATTGTTCACAAAATTGATTGACATGTATGCTCACCAAAAGAACTGGGATGTTCGTCTTCTTTGCAAATCGGAGTAAAGCTGAAGTGCATTCTTTCACCTGTCTCACACCTATTAAATGTCATGTACAATGGAACAAAGCATTTCACTTCACAGTCAAGGTACAGCTGATGCATTCTTACATTTTTCTTACAGAAAAATTAAACCTATCTTATTTGTGAATTCAAATACAAATGAAGGAGTGGTGTCATAAAGTAGAATAAATTAACTAGTTAAATGATTTAAAGCAACGGAAAATTACTACACCAAGACTGTTCGCCTCTTATAATAAAGAATAATGCTTTCCCCACCTGCATAATCCCTCCAGGACTTCCCATTATTCCTTTTAAATAAACAGTTTGTATTGAATCAACGATTAGAGCCCCAGGGGAGAGATGCTGAACTTTTTTCAATATGTCCTGAAACCATACAAAATTGAAAAAAAAAAATACAATATAGACTTCTTTACGATGCTCCAGACAATTAATGATCAAGAATAACATTTTAAGCCAAACATACTTTTTTATAGCAATAAATAACATTATAAATCACGAAAATTCATGTAAAGAAAAGTAAGCACAAGAAAATACTAGGCACCTCAACATCATTACTTGAATATAAATAAATATCTGATTCAATCCTAAGACGATCTGCTCTGTTACCAATTTGCTCAACACTCTGTCACATGAAATATCAAAATTAACATAAATGCAAAATAAATAACAGCCGTAAATCAAAGGTGAAACTACACTATCCATCTTTGGCAAAACAGAATGGAAACAAAAGGCTGATAGTATTCAAATGAGGCTTACCAGTAATTTTCTACAGATTAGCATCAAATTTTATTACTTTTCAATCATATAAATGCACTAATAAAATGAATAATATTTTTACAAGCCCTATGAGCTTTTAACTTCAGAAATTTGGAATATCAATGTTTCAAAATTTAAAACTAGTAAAAATTTGCTAAAAGCAAACCTCTTCACCAGAGACGTATACAACTGGAGATGCTTCACCATCATGGGGCCCTTCTGCAATAATGGAAGCTATCTTCCCATCCAAATGTTAAAATTAAAACAAATGTTAGCCCACGATGGCCAAGTCCACAAAAAATACAGAAAAAAAAAAGTTCACCATCTAAAATTCTAAAATCCAGTTTTATCATCCCAGTTGCCAGTATAATTCGTACCTGCAGCAAAAGAGTACTCTTCCCAACACCAGGATCACCACCTATTAAAGTCAATGAGCCTTCAAAAACCAGATTTATAGACAAAGTTAGCCATTCAATGCAATTGGTAGTAAGGCTGCAAGTGTAGTTGGATCAAGACAAATACGATAACTTATTATATAGCTAGAAGCATTCAAATGAGAATTCAAATATTAGGATCTTAGGAAGACCAATAAAAAACACCAGAACAAGAATCCATAAATAATATACCAACAACCACTATCCATTCACCTAGAAAAATCACCAGAAGTTGCAACTTTTTAAACAAGTCTACACCCATCAAATAAACAATTCATTTCCAACATGATCAAGACAAAATGTTTGTGAAAAAAGGGGTGAACCAGTGCACAAGGCTTCCAGTACAGAAAAAATGCGCAAAACTAAGCATAAATTAATTAGTGTTGTAATTGATCTATACATTCAGAATATAAAAGCCACATTTTATGGAAATAAATAAAAGTGGTATGCTAATATAGTTCGCAGCAAACAATATATAATTAAAAACCAGTAAAAAAAATAAAAATACAAATCAAGAGACCATGGTACCCTTGCTACAGATGCATCTAACAATTTTTCAGCTGAAAAATTGTTTATACCTCCAGAACAAAAGGAAGGAAAAAGCAAAAAGAAATAGTTGCTGGCATATCAATGTAGTTAAGAAATTGGAATGAACCTGGTACGAGACCACCACCAAGCACTCTGGAAACTTCATCTCCAAATGGACCAGACCTGAAATTAAAGCAAGGTACACAGTATAACCCTTGAAAAAGACACCACATTAATGTATGTACTAACTTCCGATATTCTTCTATTTAAAATGCTTATGAAGGAGACAATTTTTTATTAAAAAGGTATAGTGATACAGAGTTTGTTAGTTATAGTTTGTTTTTATGAAAAATAGCCTTTCTTTTCAAAAAAAAAAAAAAATCAATATTTATGTATTTTGTTAAGAACCGAAAAAAGAAAAACAATTTTTTGATTAATTTAAGAAATAACCTCGAGTAGCTTAAACAGTGCAAGACTGAAAAGTGCAATGATATATGAAGTATGAGCACCTGCCTCAGTGCAACAATCACTCTATTGACACCTCTCATTTCTCTTAGTCTTACTGTGTATAGGTGTAAACAAACACAAGGTGTCCATTCTGAATCATTTTTGGACTCAAATAGGAATATAGGATGCACTAATATGTTTCCAACAACAGCAATAAATTACTAGACAAATATATAGAGAGAGGGAAACTTACAAAGGAATTCTCCAATGGTGATGATTAAGTCCCCTGTTTACCTCTGCCAATCTCAAGGGACGTAACTCTCCTTCCTGTTGCGGTAGCCAAGACCCCACACCATCTTCCAACACTGAAAACCCACTAATCATGCTATCACTAGTGAATTTGGCCTCTTTCATAGTTCCAGATACATTGCATGATCGGCACACGCCCCACCATTGCCCTGCACTGTACCCACAATTGCTGCAAACCCATTCAACTTTCTCCTTCGACTTCTTCTTCCCCCCAATAACAACCCCACCACCACCCATCCCCTTCCCTCTTTCCTTTCCCTTTCGAAATTCTTCATCAAATTTAGCATTCGAGCCATGAGGGCTGGTTGAACTGGGGTCCTGTGGGGTGTTAATGTCAAAGCTTGCACTTACTCTTGGATATGCCCTGTGGAGTGGGAATGGAGGGAAACCGGAAATGGAGAAGGAAAACATTTAGGAATAGATTTAGGGTTAGGGTTTATGTGAATCAGTATAAACCCTACCGCAGGGTTTTAGCTCAGAAATCTCAACTCTGATGCAGCTTGCAGCATTCAGTTTCATCAAATTATCGATTTAATCTTGAATAAGAAGTAAGATATGCATTACCAATTAATCTTCCATCTACAAGAAATGATTTTTTTTAATAATTCAATTGGCTGACCAAATAAATAGGTTTGTGTAATTTTATTTTTAGTTAGTTTTCTGTCCTTACAAACCCTTTAGATGATAAGGGTTTTTTCGAAAAAGTTTTTCATGGGAGCACTTTTCACAGTATGACAATAAAGAATAGAAGTAAGGGAAGAAACATAGAGAAAAAAAGTAAAATAAGAAAATACTTATATATAATTTTGAATGTTTGATTCAAAAGTTCCGTGTCTAATGTTAAAATAAAAACATTTAGTTTACTTATTTTGATATTTTGGTGTAATATTCAATTTTATCTGTATTTATTTCCTTTTTTTGTCATGTATATTTATATCCATAACTAAATATTAAATTATAGATCTTTAAAAACAGGAAGATCAAATATATTTATTTTGAAATAGAATAATAAAAAATTGTGAATTCAACAAAATAAAAACATTAAAATTATATAGAAAAACGTATATACAGAAATTTATGAGAATTTCACGACAGTGCATATGTACAACAATACATCTAGATGTGAGGGGTTGGTCTGCTTCTTGATCAAGAAAAGGATGAAACCAGAAACGAGGGACAAGAAAAAAAAAAAACTCAACTGCTATGTTTTCACCAATAATAAAAAATAATCAAAAAGTTATCTAAATAACTAATCACTTATTAAAATAAAAATTTGTTGAATTTATTGGCTTTTTTTCCCAAAATTCGGTTCAACTTGCAGTTTTACTTTTTTGAAACCAATTTAAATCAAAATCAATTATTTATATATTATTATATTATCTATTATTTCATTTACATACAATAGACGGTGTGAAAATAAAATTTAACGCATGTAGGAAAAAAACAAAAGTAAAAGAAACATTACTAGAAGGAAACAACTTTGAAAAATGATTTTATCGTAATTTATAGGTTTGATTTTAATTATTTTTGTTGTTGTAAAAGTATAGACACTTATAGTGTCTTCATATATATCATTTTAGTTCATTTACGGATATAGAAAAGTTAAATAGACTTTTTTTCTTTTAATATTATAGTAAATTTTTAGTTTCATTATATTATTTTAAATATTTTCAATTTAGTCACATTTTTTTTAACGAGTTTTTTTCTTTTTCCTTACATTGATGTAACACGTTACAGTAAGACACGCGGCATGAATAGTAAATGATATTCTTAAATTTGATTTGTTATCGAGTGACATGTGGCGTGAGTAATAAATGTCATGTGCCATTGCTAAAAAAAAAATCATAATAATACTGATTAAAAATCTATTTAACAAAAAAAAGGAAGAAATTTAGTATTATATGTGAACAAATAGTTTAATATTATACACCATATCGGAAAAAAAAATATTTAATTTTGATAGAATAGAAAATGATATTATTGATCATGATATATTAGAGGAGATTAAGGAGAGTTCAATGAGCAAAACAGAAGAATTTGTAACAGTTAAAATAATCAATTCAATTAGTTGCAGAGCTAGCAGTTATATGTCTCAGTTGAAGAGAGCCCTTAATCTTAGTTCCTCTGTAATAAGATGAGGAGCCGGAATACATGTATGATAAAAAAAAATTATAAATATATTTGGTTTGATTTTGTTAAGATATTTTTTTTATATTGAAATTGAATTTGTATGTTTGATTTAGATGTATTCTTTTAAAAAAGCTAAATCACTGCACCCTCAACACTCTACTTATTGTTGTTTTCGTCTTTGGTCATAATTTTTTTTCCATAAAATAAACTTATTATATTTAATCCCTAATAATACTGAATATACATTTGAATATAATTTAAAATATTTGATTAAGATGGCATTTTGCATAAGGGCCACAGTGACCAAAATAAAAATAAAAAAATCTTAGTTTGGTATGAAAAGTAGTTGTAATTAAGAGGGAGATGAATGGCAAGAAAGAGAAACAAGTGGAGGAAGACAACAATGCATTTAATACATTCATTTAATGGTTTGTCCAATTTTTGTTCTTTAATTATCAGCATTAGCCCTAACTTTATATGAGTATCATGACTGTATAACGAGACTTTTATTCCCTATGTTAATCACTTTAAAATTAGACAAACTTTCATTAATGGTGTAATTCTTGGTAGTAATATCAAAAATGGAAAAAAAAATCATTATCCAAAAGGATAGACCATGACAGTTAGACACAATTTTATTTATAAAGAAAAAAAAATCATGCCAAAACCTAGATTATTTCAGTATTAATTTGAAATTGTAGATTTCAACTATTTATTCAGTATTAAAATTGTGTAAGACTTATATAATCTCTTTATTATTATGTTAATTTGATGCAAAAATTTGCATTAATTTATGTTATATGTAATGCAAATATGCATTATACTTAATGCAAATTAATATAATAAAAATCATGTAAGCCTGACGTGATTTTAACACTAAATAAATAATTGGAATCGTCCCAGACTCGTAAATTTTTAAGTTAATATCGAAATCGTTCCTTCTCACCTGATTATTTTTTTTTTATAAATTAAATCATGCTTACTAACATTATTCTTTTTTATGTTAAAATCATATCCATTTAGTTCGATTTGGCCATTTTAATAATTAAAAAGTTTTTTTTATTCATTTTAGACCTTACTTTGAAGAATTACACCATTAATAGAAATTTAAAATTCATATTAAGATTTTTTTAATAGTTGATTCTTGGAGGAAAACAGCATAAGAATATGGAAAGAGCACATACGCTTAATTATGGCTATCCATTTACTATATTTGATCTCACACCATAACTATCTCCATAATTAAACACCTTAGATGATAAATATGAAGAACACTTATCCCATTTACCATTGGTTCTTACCTAAGTGTGCCACAATCTTCTTCTCTCTCTTATCCATTTTTTCTTTTCAAATTTTCTTCACAATTTCAACTTGTTTCTGCTTTTCCTTCTCAAATCCCATGTCGCATTCACCCTTTACGTAACACAAAAATCCATGGCCACTATTTGTTGCCAAAGACACATTCCTTCTTTCTTCTAAGGTTGCGTTCAGAGACAGTTGTTCCTTTGTCACGTGAGGGACACGCAGATACGCTATTCAAACTGTTACCAAAACACAACATCATAGAAACGCCACGGTTCTGCTGGGTCCCTTTTCATCGACTCACGAGGCGTTTCAGCATGATCATACAAATAAATGTAAAGTTCATTGGGTTCTGCTTGTTTTCATATTTCCTATCACCAAGTTTTATTAGTATGGATCATGAATATCTTTTTTCCAACGATTGTTGTGCTTCCTTTACTATATAACTTATTTAGAATGAATCGAACGTCCTAGGTCTTGTATGTTTTGATTTTACGTAGTGCATGTGACTTTAATGGTGTATTATTTTAGAGAAATTATCAGACAGTTCTTATTCATGGTATAGTCAAATTTTCTGTCACATGTATTTAAGATTTTTCATTGGTTTGGATTGTAAGCTTTTTTTTTTTTCTTATCTATGGTGGTTATGTTTGTAGGCATAAACCAGAAATGGATCTTGTGTTCTTCTCTTGGGGATGACATGGGATAGAGGATGATTACGAAGAGGATCTAATCTATGATCTCGCTCTCTTTCTGATGATGATGGATAGAATAGGTAGAAGGTTTTTTAAATTGTTAGCGAAAGAGGAGAAGAGTATGAAGCCTTTTCTTCTGAAATGTGGTTTGGCTTTGGCTCTTGCCTTTGCTGGATTACTCTACTCTCATATTGGAGCCAAGAGAATCAAACCTTCCCCTACTTCCCCCAAGGGGCACCCTTCAGGTTTGTTCATCAACATGTTAACAAATTTTCTGTCCCTTTTTCAGTTTCATGAATCTAAGTGATGTTTTATATGTGTAATGTGTTTTCAGGTCATGGAAGCGAAGATAATTTTGTTCGAGGTAAAAGGGCTGCTTCTAGTTCTCGCACCAATCTTTCAGAGGAAAATGTTTTGGATACTGTAAGTAACATGAAAAAGACTACCTTTCTGTTGTTGATTCAGCTTTCTCATTTTAATCTGCCTGTAATCTTCAATTTACAAAATAATGTAGACATTGAAAATTGATTTTTTTTTTTTTTTTTGCTAATCTAGTTTAACTAACATAGGATTATTAAATTTCTTCTATACCAGGAAGAAACATGCATTAGCAAGGTGATTTGTAAAAATTCTCCATTGGGGCTCTCTCCAAGGACTAGAAAAAGTGGAGAGAGAGATGAGTTCCTCCTTCCTGAATTTAATGATCTTATCAAGGAAGCAGAAGTTATCATTGCAGGTAGTTCTTTCAAGAAAGAGGTAGAAACACCAAGGTCAAAAGTAGGATCTCCTATGGCATATGCAAATGTTGACAAGGATGATTATGAGAAAGAGATCAGGAAACTCAGGAGCATGATCAGAATGCTTCAAGAGAGGGAAACAAATCTTCAGGTTCAACTTCTTGAGTACTGTGGCATTAGAGAGCAAGAAGCAGCAGTGATGGAGCTTCAAAACAGATTGAAGATAAGTAATATGGAGGCCAAGATGTTCAATCTGAAGGTTGTGACCTTGCAGTCTGAGAATCGAAGATTAGAGGTACAGGTAGCTGATCATGCAAAGCTGATATCTGAGCTCGAAACTGCAAAAACGAAAGTTAAGTTTTTGAAGAAGAAACTTAAGTATGAAGCTGAACAGAATAGGGGGCATATAATGAATCTTAAGCAAAAAGTTGCCAAGTTGCAAGATCATGAATTAAAAGTTGCTGCTAATGATCAAGAGATGCTGAAAAAGCTTAATGATCTTGAGTGTGAGACAGAACAGTTGAGAAAATCTAATTTGATACTGCAGATGGAAAATTCCGACTTATCTCGAAGATTGGATTCTACTCAGCTCCTTGCAAATGCTGTTCTAGAAGATCCAGAGGTAGTAATCTTACTTACAAAGTTACAAGCAATACCCCTTTCGTTTTAAAAACTGTTTTCTCAAACAATTCAACACTACTTAAAATCAATATCTCATCTGAAGTCTATCAAGTTTTGAAATTGTTTACAAAACTAGTTTTTCACAAACCCAAAACCGAAAAAGCTGGGAGATGTTTTCTCATTTTTTTTTTGTTCTAATCTTGTCCAATCTCTCCCTCAATTCCACACTTTGCTCTCAGCCTTACACCACCCTCCACTAGTTGTATGAGCAACCATGTTTATTTGCAACCTGAAAACTATAATCAGTTTTGAAAAATAGAAAAAACACACCCTCAGTCACTGCTATTTTAACTTGAACAATGTTTAACTGATGCTTTTGGATGCAGGCACAAGCTCTGAAGGAAGAAAGTGAACGTCTCAGACAAGAGAATGAAGGGTTAACGAAAGAACTTGAGCAATTACATGCAGATAGATGCTCAGATCTTGAAGAGTTAGTTTATTTGCGGTGGATAAATGCTTGCTTAAGACATGAACTACGAAGTTATCAGCCCCCACCTGGTAAAACAGCAGCAAGGGACTTAAGTAAAAGCTTGAGTCCTACCTCTGAGAAAAAAGCCAAGCAACTTATACTTGAATATGCAAGCAATGAAGGGAGAGGGAGCATTTCTGATATGGACTCTGATCAATGGTCCTCTTCGCAGGCTTCCTTTTTCACAGACCCGGGAGAGCATGAAGATTATTCTCTTCAAGAAGCTTCATCTGAGGCCAAAGCTAACAATCCAAACAAGTCAAGGATTTTTGGCAAGCTTATGAAGCTGATACGAGGCAAAGATAGCCAGCACCAACGTGGTCGAGTTATATCTAAAGAAAAAACACTTTCCCGAGAAGATAGCAATTCTTCACATTTCAGCTTGAGTATGTCAACAGGAAATGAGTGTCTTAGGAGCGAGTATACTACTCCTTCTGCCACATCTAGAACTTCCTTTGACTATAACCAAGTCCTGAGTGTGAAGGATGATAGTGGAAGAATTTCAGATGTCCATACCCCAGGAAGCTCCAAGAATTTCAGTCCAAGAAGAAGAAGTTCTGCAGATTCCAAAAACCGCCTTTCTTTCTCAGAATCCTCTGGCATGGAGAAAACTAATTTGGTGAAATATGCTGAAGCTTTAAAAAATTCCACTGAAACCCCCAAACATAAATCGCACAGAAGATCAGCATCATATAGTTCGTTTTAACTTATTAGCTATGTGCAAGGGTTTTACCTTGCAATGAATATTACAGATTAGCAGGGTTTATTTAGCAATCAATCCTGATGTACAATATTAGACGTTAGGAGCTGTTCAAATAACCGTGTATTAAATAAGGAGAGAGGCATTTAAAATCATAGGCAAGAATTCATGCCTAGTAATTCTGTGAGTATGTAAAATTTTCACTTCTAGTGATTCATTACGATCCATTTCTCTAGCTGTAACTTGCTTCTTTGCAATTGGTTTTTTCTAGATTAACTATATTGCAAAATGCTGTTGAAAAATTTTGATATCTAACTCTCTTCATCCAAGTTCTTTGCAAATGGACTACGATATTGTGATAACCAATAATTTTGTAATCACTGCTTTATGATGATAAAATTATGCTTAATGATGATGAAGTTATTCATGATCGGATTTTCCTTATGTTAGTCCAAGTTTGACTACCAAACCAATGCATTTATGAATAGTAAGTAAATATTTCTCTGTTATTATAAAATCTCTTACAAGTTTATCTGAAATTCTCATGATCTGAAATACATAGAACAAATTTTTTCCATACAAAAGAAAAACACCAAACTTTTGAATCACTTTCACTCTGTGTAGTTGTACACAATACTATCTCGCACACATAAATAATCACTACTCTTTTATGTGATAAGACTTATGCCTTGGATAATTAATGCATCGGCTAGAACTTGGTTAGCTGCTTGTGAAGGATGGACACTATCCCAAAACACATACTGGGTGGCATTAGAACAAGTTCCTGGTGATTTTGGATTACACAAAAACGATGTTGTCTCTACAGTCCCGGTACCACAGCAACCTCTATTTGCCTCCACAAAACCTGTAAACCATAGGTTAGAAAGAACAATATCATTTTACTGCAATATTGAATAGTGAACTTTAGTCAGAGTATTGAATACCGGATTTTGAAGGGGATTGAACAAGGTCATAGAGAGGCTTGTAAACGTCAAAAACGGCAATCTTGAGACCAGGAAGTTGCTTTTGAAGATTTGCTGCAGCTGAGTTGAGCTTCTTGTTAAATGCTTGGGCATCAGAGTTGATTCTTGAGACACAACCATTCTCATGGAAGCCAAATAAAGTCCTTGCAGCAGGTAGGCAACCCAATGGTGGGAGTGAAGTCACTCCAAGTCTCCTGGCTCCCAATCCATGCAAGTCCTGTGTCCAAAAACAAAACAGTGGAACAGTTAATTTTTCAAAGTTGGCTAATTCTTGAGTTGATTGTGGACTGGTCTAGATCTGTGTCAAACATTGAAGGTATATTGTTCAAAAGATCGGAACCAATTGAACAGATCCCCTCTATCTAACATAGATCTTTTACTGGGCATTATTTGCTTGACATGGAACTTTTTCAATAATACACACATGTATGGTCCAACAGTAGCAAAAATAACCAAAAGAGTTTAACAGAATACCTTAACAAAACTTGAGAATACACCAATTAAGTAGGAGGAATACTGGTCAGGAGTGTATGCTTTGTTGATCCAAGGATTGACGTAATAGTTTTGCACAAAGTCACTGCTGCCAGCACTAAGCACGTACAATGCATCCTTGATAATAGAGGCTGCTTTTTTACTGCCAGCTACCTGGGCCAGCTTGCCTTGGTATTCCTTGAAATAACTTAACTGTTGGGACAATGGAATTGCATGCTGCCCAAAGGAATAAAACAAATTGTTAAGATCAGAATTCTTGTAAAACCATATGTGAAGAAGTTATTCACACCAAACTTACATTCAAAGTAGCAGCATTTTCATCATAACCAGATGCAGCAGAAGCAAAGTTTGCTCCAATAAGAAGATTTTTCCCTGATGCCTGTGGGCTAAGATATGCAGGAGCATAGGTCTTAAAACCCAACGTCTCAGCTGAAAAAGCAAACATTCCAACAATAATGAAACTTAAATGCATGAGTATGAGTAAGTAGTGCTACATATATTTAATCTACTCTATAAACTCGTAGGGATTTTGGTAGCTTGCATGAAACCTCATTGCTACACAAGAAAAAAAACATGTGTACTCTATATAACCTTATAATCTAAGTAGGTGAAAGTTTGATCTTTGATGGTTTACTTTTGCCATACCAGTGATATCAGTAGCTAATTTGCCATTGCAAAACCTCCCAGTTGGTTGGTGGTTAGCAAAATCCCTCCCATAGGGAGGGTAATCGGCCTTGAAAAAAGTGGGAAGATAGTTATTATTCCCTACATCCACAACAGAATCACCAAACGTTAGTATGGCAGGCACAAGGGTGGCGTCTTGAGCATACACACAACTAAGGAAGGAAAGTGCAAAGAGTGGAACAAGAGCTGCAATGTTCATCTTAATGGTATTCTTCTTTGGATGCATTGAGTGCAGCAGAAACCGGAGAACTTATATGGCAACCGAAAATGACGCCTATTGAAGGAGGAGGATGGGAGTTAGGCACGGCTATTAAATGTGAACGCGTAAAGTGGTTCGTTCATACCCTTTCTTTCTCTCACTCTCTCTCTCCATTGATTGTACTAATATCGTTACTTGTCCCTTCTGGTTAATTCAATGCATGGTATCCTCTTGCTGAAGCAGCTTAGTGATCACTGTGTGTGTGATATTTTACTTGAACTAATCAATCACTCTCACGTCCAAATATGACTTTTAGCTTCTTTCATTTACTATGGTGGAGCTAAGTGGTTGAGATTTTGTGCAAGGGAAGAGGAGGAGCATGTGCGTGAGTTATTTCGGTTGTTGTACAGAAAAGGGTAGAGTCTACGTATACTATCTTCAACATGGCATGCATAATGCACTACTTTTTATTTTCTGTGTCTTCTTGGCTAGGAATGTTAATGCATGATAATGAACTTGCTGGTATGTATGTGACAGGTTACCCTGCGAATACGGCTAAAAATACACACAGGTTCAGAAGTGGACATTTTGTTCACTGTCAAAAGAAACTGAATAAATTACACTCACAATTTTGGAAAAAGACAGTTTAATACCACTGTTCATGAGATGCAATCTTTTTCATTAATAAAGTATTATATAATTATAAAATAATAGTAATAATGATATTATACGTATAGTTGTAATATTGGTGTAGAAAATAAAGAGTGGTGTGAAAGTATCATCACTGTACAATTTTTTCTTGCATTGAGAATAATATAGCTAGTATGAAAAAATATTGACAATAATCTCTCTATGCTTTTCAACATTTAATAGTGCTGGTGTAATATAAAAAAAAAAAAAAGAGTATCTGCATAATGACTTTTTAACCAATTAAGAGATATAAGTGTTTAGAAAACAAAAAAAAAAAAGAAAAAATAATGGTGTTTGTGTAACTTTACCAAACCTCCGGAACAATTAGTTTAATCAACTAAAATATTGAGTAAAAAATGGAAAAAAAAAAAAAAAAGAAAAAAAAAAAAAAAAAAGAGGAGGAAAAAAAAAAAAAAATTTAAAAACACATTAAAATCGTCTCATCCCATGAGACACAACTTACTTATATTCATAATTTTTTTAATTTATTTATTTATATAAATTTAAA